>OKIR01000104.1_pt1 | contig 18909 bp, 16 predicted proteins | sample 1612941 | NCBI WGS metagenome assembly OKIR01 (sample SAMN04436824, study PRJEB24849) | human gut metagenome | biome: human gut; feature: NICU; material: stool | host: Homo sapiens | place: USA: Saint Louis, MO | collected 2011-07-14
AAAAACCAGCATGGTCAGCCTGTGCGAACAGTTATCGAAACTGGGGATCTGGACAGATTCTAGAAGAGCTTTATGTCTTCTAGAATCTGTTTTTTTATTTCCGTGAGTCTGCAGTGACACCCACCGTTGCCCATGGATTATCTTTCGTATCAACTGCCCAAGTAAAGTCAACTACACGGTCGTTGACAGGCAAGACTTCATTTCTGTAAAGCGTTGGGATTACAAACGCTTCATCAATGGCATACTCTTGCCAATCGTAGAAGGCTTTTTTACGTTTTTCTTCATCAAATGATGCTTTTGAATCAATCGCATCAAGTAATTTAGTATTTTCTTCTGACTCAAAACGTGTATAGTTAAAGGCTGAGTTTGGACCATATAAGCCGGTTGGTGAAGGATCTGAACCTGTGCCCCACGCGCCTTGATAGATATCTACTTCTGGGTCATCATTTTTCAATTTATCATAGAATGCTTGGAAATCAATTAAGCGTCCTGTTGTATACGTTACGTTTAAGCCAATTTCTTTCCATTGTTGGACATAGTAATCAGCAAGTGGTTGTGCAGTTTCGCCGCCTGACATTGAAGCAAACTTGATTTCTAGTGGTTTGCCTTCTTTGTCTTCGCGAATGCCATCGCCGTCTACGTCTTTATAACCAGCATCGTCTAATAATTTTTTCGCTTTGTCTAAATCAAGCGTATAGCCTTTCGCTTCGCTATCATGCAAGCTCTTGAAGACTGGTGGGATTAACGTTGTTGCCCCTGTTCGTAAGCCGTTGTAGAATTTTTGGCCGACTGCATCATTGTCAATTGCATAGCCCATGGCTTGACGTAAGCTTTTATCTGCCATTTTAGCTTTTGGATTGTATTTCACTGTATTGGTTTCTTTGTCAAACGTGCCCATTTTAAAGCCAATATACGTGTAGGCTTGTTCGGGACGTCCTAAGATTTGATACCCTTCAGTATCTTTGTATGTTGGATACGTATCTGTTGGCATTGATAATGCAATATCGTATTGTTTCGCTTTCATCGCTTCTACAATGCTCGCAGAAGGAACAGATTTGAACACTAATTTATCTAATTTAGGTTTGCCACCGTAGTAATACTCATTTGGTAGGTATTCAACAGATTCACCTGTCACAATATTACTCATGTAGTATGGTCCAATAGTCACAGGGTTTTTACGAACTGCATCGCTTGATTCCATGTCTTTAACAGCAATTCCTTCAAAGGCATGTTTTGGTAAAACTGAGCCCCAAACACCGCCACCTAATTGTTGCATTCCTGGGTGAACTTCTTTATAAGTGATTTTAACTTCTTTATCATTGACTTTTTCTATGCCAGAAATGGTTGGTGATTTACCATCATGGTAGTCTTCCATGCCAACAATATTCGTAAAGTTATCATCATAACGAATCCCTGTATAGTCTTTATGACCAATGACTTCATAAGAGAAAATCACGTCATCTGCCGTCACATCTTTACCGTCAGACCATTTCAAATTGTCACGTAATTTAATGGTTGCTGTATTGGCATCTTCATCTAATTTCAGATCCGCAGGACCCCCATCGACAATCTTAAAGTCTGCATCATTGTTAAATAATGGCTGTACCGTTGGAAGCATGTATTGTGCATCATAGTTGTCTTGATAAAATTCTTGCTGGAAAAGTCCTTGGAATTGTGTATCCATAACTACAGCGACATCTAATGTCCCGCCATCAATTGCTTTTTTATCATTTTTAACAGCGATTGGCATTTTTGAAATGTCTTCTGTTTCCGTTGCTTTATTGCCCCCGCCTTTATTGCCGCCACCACATGCAGCTAACCCGAATACTAACACAGAAGCTAACGTGATTGCACCTAAAATCCGTTTCTTGTTCATCTCTTTTCCTCCCTCATTTTTTGGCTAATTAGCCTAATCGTTGTCGTGCATCTGCTGAGCGCTTAAATGCTTGTCCAACATAGTTTATACTTAACATCAAGACTAAAATTAGAATTGATGCAGGTAACCAAACCCATTGTTTATTGACTAATACATCCCCACTGCTGGCGTAGCCAATTAAGGTCCCTAAACTTGGGACACTTTGTGGTAACCCGCAGCCTAAGAAAGTTAACGTTGTTTCGATCCCGATATTGGCCGCGAAATTAATCGTTAAGTTCGTAATAATTAATGAACTTAAATTCGGCATAATTTCTCGAAACATAATTTTAAAATCGCTTGTTCCCATTGTCTTAGAGGCACTAACGTAATCTCGGCGCCCTTCAGATAACGTTTTACTGCGGAACAACCGCGCTTTTCCAACCCAATAAAACGCACACATAATCCAAATAAAGGACCAGATACTATATTTAGGAATCACGGAAACGAACACAATAATAATTAACATAATTGGCAAAATCATAATAAAATCCACGATACGCATCAAAATATTATCAATCATACCTCCATAATAACCGGAAATAATCCCTAAACCGACCCCGATAATAGACGTAATAATCGTAATGGCAAAACCGATTAAAATCGAGTTCCTAGCCCCGATAATCAATTGTCCTAAAACATCACGACCCCCTTCATCGGCACCTAAAATGAACTTGGTGCCATTCATTGTAACGGTACCTGGTTCCGCATATTTATCTAAAATACTTACATGCATAACGGCACTTTGGTCTAACACTAACGAACCGATAAAAACGGCTAATAAGATAATGACCAAAAGGATTAAAGAAAACATCGCCATTTTTTCTTTGACGAATTCTCGCGCAATCATCCGAAAGCCCATTGGTGGAATACTTTCTTGTAAGACTTCTTCTCTTTTTTCTTCTGTCAATTCCATTTTTATCACCCTTTCTTCGTGTTTTTTCTACTGAATTCGAATTCTTGGATCAACAATACTCATTACAATATCAGAAATTAAGGTTCCGATAAGGGTTGCCAATCCCAAAATCAACACGAGAGCGGTAATAACGGAATAGTCACGTTGAATGATACTATCAATAAATAATTTTCCAATTCCTGGGAAAGCAAAAATCTTTTCAATAACGACTGATCCGGCAATCAAAGCAGTAATTTCATAACCTAATTGAGAGGCAATTGGTAATGCTGCATTTCTAAAAATGTGTCGATTAAAAATTTTATTCGTTGGCACTCCTTTTGAACGAGCAGTACGAACAAAGTCCATGTTTTTAACATCAATCACTTCACTGCGCAAATATTGAATAGTGACCGCTGTCCCTAGCAACGCTTGAGTGACTCCTGGTAAAATTAAATGCTTCAGTTTATCTAAATAATACGGCCACGTTCCCTCAGCCAAACCAACAGTCACGGTTCCACTCGTTGGGAACCAGTCTAAGCGATACCCAAAAATAAAGAGCATAATCAAGGCAAAGATGAATAATGGCACGGCAAAACTGAAGAAGTTGTAGATAACCACCATTTTGTCAAACCATGAATTTTGGTAACGACCAGCAATTAAACCGAAAGGAATGGCGATTAAATACGTGATTATGACTGATACAGCAGCCAATGCAATCGTATTCCCCACCCGACCAGCAATGAGCGTAGACACAGGTAACTTAAAGATAAAACTATGCCCAAAATCTCCATGTAAGGCATTGCCAATCCAACGGAAATATTGTTCGTACCAAGGATCATTTAACCCGGCAGCTTCGCGCATGGCTTCAATCACTTTCGGGTCTTGGTTCGGATTAATCAATCCTGTAAACGGATCACCTGGCATCATTTTAGCCAACAGGAAAATCAAGACACTTAAAATAATCACTTGCGGAATCATCAATAACAAACGGCGTAAAATTGTTTTCCACATTATTCAGCACCTCCATTTTTTAACGCTACTTGGTGGGTTGGACTAATCGCATGTAAGTTATAAACCCGCCCATTTTCATCATAATAGTCTTTATGATTTTCCCGATACTCTTGCTCAACTCTTCTTCGTTCTTCTTTGTGAGCTTCTCGGTTCGCTACGTCAATTTTAGGAATTGCTGAAAGTAAGCGTTTGGTATAAATGTGTTGTGGATTAGTGTAAATATCTTGGCGTGTACCGATTTCAACAAAACGGCCTTTGTACATAATGGCAATGTTGTCACACATATGTTTAACTACGCCCAAATCATGGGAAATAAATAAGTAACTTAACCCATATTCCTGTTGAATGTTTTTCATAAAATTCAATACCTGTGCTTGCACAGATAAGTCCAGTGCTGAAACAGGTTCATCTGCAATAATTAATTTTGGGCTGGTAGCCACCGCTCGGGCGACGCCTAAACGTTGGCGTTGTCCACCAGAAAATTCATGAGGATATTTGTACAACGCATCTTCTGGCATCCCCACAATATCCAACAAACTTTTGACTTTTTTCTTTTCTTCTTGGTCACTTAACCGTTCAAAATTTCGAATTGGTTCGGCGATAATATCTAGTACTCGTTTTTTAGGGTTTAAACTTGACATCGAATCTTGGAAAATCATTTGGACATCTTTGTTGTATCCGATCGCTTTTCGACTTCGCGGCTTGGTTACATCTTGTCCTTGATAAATAATTTCACCATTTGTAATTTTTTCTAAACCAATAATTGCTTTTCCTGTCGTTGATTTTCCAGAACCCGATTCACCAACTAACCCATACGTTTTACCTTGTTCAATCATGAAATCCACACCATCAACCGCCAAAACATGATCAGTGATTCGATTGAAGAAGCCGCTGCGAATTGGATAATGAACTTTTAAATCTTTAATTTGAATAATTTCTGTCATTACGCTTCCCCTTCCCCGTCTCTAAAATGAAAATGTTTATAACATGTACAACGAACAAAATGATTCGGTGCAACTTCATGTAATGTTGGATTTTCTTCATGTTCCGATGCATCAATCCAAGGAATTCGTGGAGCAAACCGACAACCTTTTCTAGGTAATTTGGTTAACGAAGGAACAATCCCTTCAATCACATGAAGTTCTTCTTCATCTGAATTCTCTTGGGGAATGGACTGAAGTAAGGAACGTGTATATGGATGTTTCGGATGACTAAACAATTCTTCAGCAGTGGCTACTTCTACAAACTGACCCGCATACATAACCGCTACACGATCAGCCATTTCCGCAACTACACCTAAGTCATGGGTAATTAAAATAATGCCGCTCCCTGTTTCTTCTTGTAAATCTTTTAACAAATCGAGAATTTGTGCCTGAATGGTAACGTCTAAGGCCGTTGTGGGTTCATCTGCAATTAAAATCGGTGGTTTACACGCGATTGCAATGGCAATAATCACCCGTTGGCGCATGCCGCCAGACAATTCATGAGGATACTGTTTCCCGACACGCTCTGGGTTGGGAATCCCCACTTGATCTAACAGTTCAATGGCCCGTGCTTGTTTTTGTTGTGCGGTCATTTTGGTATGATACGTGAGACTTTCTTTAATTTGGTCTTCAATTCGCATGAGCGGATTCAGTGCAGACAACGGATCTTGGAAAATCATCCCAATATCGTTTCCTCTGACTTTGTTGTACAATGTTTCATTAAACGTAGTTAAGTTTAAATTGTTGTATAAAATTTCCCCAGTAATTTTGGTATGATTGGGATCATGTAAGCCCATAATCGTTGTTGCTAAGGTACTTTTTCCACAACCAGATTCTCCGACGATTGCCAGAATCTCATTTTTCTTCAATTCAAATGAAACATCATCGACGGCATTATAATAATCATCTTTGATTCTAAATGCTGTTTCTAATCCTGAAACCTCTAGTAATTGTTCATTTCCTTGCATCCATACGCACCCCTTACGTCCTTTCAAAAACATTATATAAATTAACTAATATTTAATGATAGCACTTTCTAATTTTTATCAATGTTAATTTACAGCTCATTGTTTTTTCATAATTTTATAGAATTATTCCATAAAAAGCAAGATAAAATAACTTTTTTCGCAGTTATTTTTTTACATGTATGATTTTTTTTACAAAAATATGTGTAAAAATAGCCTTATTGCTTAATAAAATAACCATTATGTACGCAAAAAAAGTCGATTAACAGGAATGTTAATCGACTTTGTCTTATTATTTTTTATGAATTACTCACAATATAATCTACAGCGGCACCAACTGTTTCAATTTTTTCTGCATCTTCATCTGAAATCTCTGTTCCAAATTCATCTTCAAGTTCTAAAACAAACTCCATTACGCTAATTGAGTCAGCGTTCAAATCATCTTTAATGTTTAATTGATCTGTTACTTGATCCGCTTCAATATCAAAGTGGTTTGAGATAATCTTCGCTACTTTTTGAAGTACTTCTTCACGAGTCAACTGTATTCACCTCCACTGCTTTTGAAAAAAGGTTCTTTCTTTTACTAAAACGCTAAGATACATTGTACTCACAATTTGGGTATTTGTCCATCTTTTTTTCATTTGAGTAACAAACTGATGTCAAGACAATTGCAAATTACTCTGCTTTGCCTTCATAATATTCCACTAATTGTGGGACAACTTGGGTTTCTAACATTGTATGAATTTGACGAATGGTGTAGCGGACGGCATCAGGCCCCGTGGCCCCATGCGTTTTAATGACTGGCGCTTTTAAGCCAAATAAAACCGCTCCCCCATGTTTTGAGTAGTCCATTTCGTCTTTCATGCCACGCAACGCATTCTTTAATAATAAGGCGCCCATTTTTCCTTTGACACCTTCAGAAAGAATCGCTGTTTTCAGCAAGCTCATCATGTTCATAGCTGTGCCTTCGATGGATTTTAAAACGGCATTTCCTGTGAAGCCATCTGTCACCACCACGTCAGCTACGCCATTTAATAATTCTCGTGCTTCAACGTTTCCGACAAAATTAATCGTTTCATCTGCTGCTAACAATTCGAAGGCTTTTTTCGTTAATTCACTGCCCTTTGTTTCCTCAGTTCCGTTATTTAATAGACCGACACGAGGATTCTGAACGTTCCGAACTTTTTCAGCATAGAATGAACCTAAAACGGCATACTGAACCAAATGTTCTGGTTTATTGTCTGCATTGGCTCCTAAATCTAACATGTCAAACCCTTTGTCTGGTTCTCCCATGACAGGTAAAGTTGACATCAAACCGGGACGTTCCACATTTTTGATGCGGCCGACAATGAACAGACCCGCTGCTAATAGCGCTCCGGTGTTGCCTGCAGAAAAAATCGCATCGGCTTCCCCATTTTTAACTGCTTGCGCTGCTAAAACCATGGAAGCAGTTTTCTTACGACGGATTGCTTTAACTGGCTCATCGTCACTAGCAATTTTTTCATCGGTATGAATAATCGTAATGTTTTTTTCATCGGTGATGTATTTTTTTATTTCGGCTTCTTTTCCATATAATTGAAATTCAATGTCTGGGAAGTCTTGTTTGGCTAGCATAACCCCTTCAACAATTGCTTGTGGGGCGTTATCTCCACCCATTGCATCTACAGCAATTTTCATAAGTGATTCCCTCCTACTTTTTTGTTTCCTAACAAGTATAACATATTTTTTTCAAAGAAATACGCATTGGCTTTTACTTTCTGGCTTCAAAAATTACCTCTTCTAATCGAAAAATTGGGCTGCCTCATCTTGGGGTTTCACTCGATTGGCTAAGCCTTGATAAGCAGGATATTGCCACCACTCTTTCACTTGCCATAGGGCACTTGCTTCTTGGCGCGCAACTTCTAAAATGTTAAAGTCCGTCACGATATCTCCTACCGCAAATTGAGGCACCCCTGATTGCCGTGCACCGAACACTTCCCCAGGTCCGCGAAGTTCCAAATCACGCTCACTCAAGACAAAACCATTGGTGGTTTCTGTCATGATTTTCATACGCTCAACGCCCATTTCATTTTTCGGATTGGCTACTAAAATACAATAAGAAGCACTGGAGCCACGCCCAACACGGCCCCGTAACTGATGTAACTGTGCTAACCCAAACCGGTCCGCATCCATAATTAACATCACCGTGGCATTTGGTACATTCACGCCAACTTCAATAACGGTGGTAGAAACCAATAATTGCAGCTGATTGTCTTTGAACTCCTGCATAATGTCATCTTTTTCTTGATTTTTCATTTTACCATGTAGTAATCCCACTTGATATCTTGGGGAATAAAAGCTTTGCATATGTTCAAAAATTTCTGTTGCGTTTTTCACATCTAAGGCTTCTGATTCTTCAATCAAGGGACAAATAATATAGGCCTGATGTCCTCGAGCTAGCTCTTTTTCCATCCATTCTAAAACAGTATCTAACTGCGGCGGCCGAATCCAACGTGTTTCGATTGGAATCCGTCCAGCTGGCATTTCATCGATGATTGATACATCCATTTCGCCATAGGCTGTAATGGCCAGCGTTCGAGGAATCGGAGTGGCCGTCATAAATAAAACATCTGGTTTTAAGCCTTTTTCTCTTAATATTTTTCTCTGGTTCACACCAAAACGATGTTGCTCATCGGTGATTACCAAACCTAATTGATGGAAACTGACATCTTGTTGTATCAAAGCATGGGTCCCTACCACAATGTCAATCTCGCCATTGGCCAGTTCTTCGAGAATTAGACGACGTTCTTTCGTTTTGGTGGAACCTGTTAATAAGGCCGTTCGAACTTCTAATGGATCAAACAACTGCTGTAAGCTTTCCATGTGTTGCTGCGCTAAAATTTCAGTCGGAACCATCAACGCTCCTTGAAAGCCAGCGGTCATGGTGGCGTATAGCGCAATCGCAGCCACTACCGTTTTCCCACTCCCCACGTCACCTTGAAGCAATCGTTGCATATGCTTCGGACTTCGCAAGTCTCGACAAATTTCATTGGTCACTTTTTTTTGGGCGCCTGTCAATTCAAAAGGCAGTCCTTGGGTGAACGTTTTTAAGCGCTCCACGTCATATTGAATAGCTAAACCATTTTTTTCCGCTTTTTCTTGTTTCTTCAATCCTTGCATTTTAAGTTGGAAAAGGAAAAACTCTTCAAAGACTACTCGTCGTTTAGCTTGATGGCTTTCTTCTGGATTACTGGGAAAATGCATCGCCCACATTGCTTCTTTTCTAGGCATCAAGCGGTACTTTTCTAATAAATCATTCGGTAAAATCTCTTCAACCAGTGAACCATACTCTTCAAAAGCAGTGCGGATTAACTGAACCAACGTGCTTTGGCGGACTTTTTTATTCACATGATAAATGGGGGCGAAATCTTCATTGTCTCCTTTAGAAGCTAAGATTTTCATGCCATTTAATGATTTTCTCTTGGCATCCCATTTGCCATAAACAGCAATTTCTTCGGAAAGAACTACTTTGTCTTTTAAAAAAGGTTGATTGAAGAAGGAAACATTAATGACCGCATGTTCTTGCATCATTCGAAACGTTAACCGGCTCTTCTTATAACCGTACCGACTAACGACTGCTTCCGAAACCACTAGCCCTTTTAGCGTAACTTTTTCCTGATCCTGAATCTCGCTTAAATCCTTTTCTTGGATATCATCGTAGCGGAAGGGATAATACGTCAATAAGTCTTCAATTGTAGCAATCCCCAGTTCTTGTAAATTTTCAGCACGTTTTGGGCCAACACCGGGCAATACGCTGACTAAATCTGTGATGTCCATAAAATCCCCTCCTCATTAATATACGCAAAAAAATGGATCATTCATTAAATAGGCTGGTTCATTAGCCCTAACTAATGAACCAGCCTATTCGTTTTTATTTTTTCATCACGAAAACCTATTCTGCTGAGAATAAGTATGGATATACAGGTTGTCCACCTTCATGAAGTTCTGTTTCTAGTTCATCGTTTTCAGAAACTAAAATAGCGATTAGCTTTTCAGCTTCTTCAACCGAGCCATCTTCGCCGACAATAATTGTCACGATTTCAGTGTCTTCATCAATCATGCGGTTCAACGTGTCTAATGATGCATTAAAACGATCTGCTTCAGAAACGACGATTTTACCATCAATCATTCCTAAGAAGTCATCTTTTTTAATTTCAACGTCATCAATGGTTGTGTCACGAACGGCTGTGGTTACTTGACCACTCACAACGCTGTCTAACATTTCCGTCATACTTGCTTTGTTTTCTTCTAATGATTGTTGATCATTGAAAGCTAACATTGCTGTCATTCCTTGAGAAATGGTTTTAGATGGAACAACCGCTACTGGTACATCGGCAACTTCTGCTGCTTGATCAGCCGCCATAAAGATGTTTTTGTTATTTGGTAAGATAATGACTTGCTCTGCATTCACTTCTTTGACTGCTTTTAAAATATCTTCCGTACTTGGGTTCATTGTTTGACCACCACTAATAATGTAGCTTGCACCTAAACTTCGGAATAATTCTTGAACGCCTTCACCGGCTGCAATAGCAATCACAGCAAACGGTACGCGAACTTTTTCAGTCAACGCTTCTTGCTGAGCATCGCGTTCAACTAACGTTTCATGTTGTAAACGCATATTGTCTACTTTTATTTTTACTAACGAACCAAATTTTTGGCCGTAGTTCATCACTTCACCTGGATGCTCAGTGTGTACGTGAACTTTGATAATTTCGTCATCGTTAACGACTAATAGAGAATCGCCTAGTTCATTTAAGTAGTTTCTGAATGTTTCATAATCAAAAGCGCTGTCCACGGTTGGGCCTTCGCCGATACGAACCATAATTTCTGTACAATAGCCAAATTTAATGTCTTCTGTCGCAACGTGGCCACTAACACCACGGTGATGTTCAGCATTAACCATTTCGTCCATTTCGGCAGGACTTGGTTCATACGTTTCAGTTGGTAAAAATTCACCACTAAGCGCTTCTAAAAATCCTTCATAGATAAATAGTAGTCCTTGACCCCCACTATCTACAACGCCGACTTCTTTTAGGACAGGTAATAAATCAGGTGTTTTCGCTAAGGCACGTTTAGCACCTGCTACAACAGCTGTCATAACTTCGATACAGTCATCTGTTTCTTTCGCTTTACGTTCACCAGAACGCGCCGCTTCACGAGAAACAGTTAAGATTGTTCCTTCAACGGGTTTCATCACTGCTTTATACGCTGTTTCTACACCATGTGTAAAGGCAGCGGCCAAGTCTTTGGCATTTAATGTTGTAACCTCAGGAATTTGTTTTGAGAAGCCACGGAATAATTGAGATAAAATAACCCCAGAGTTTCCACGAGCACCCATTAATAACCCTTTGGATAACGCACCTGCTAATTCTCCTACTTTTTCAGAGCGAGAATCGGCCACAGCCTTTGCACCACTGGTCATTGATAAGTTCATATTTGTTCCTGTATCACCATCGGGTACAGGGAAAACGTTTAATGAGTTGACATATTCTGCATTTGTGTGCAGACGAGTCGCACCTGCCTGGACCATTTCCTGGAACTGACCTGCGCTGATTTCTGTTACATTCACCTAAAAAATCCTCCTTCAGATTTACCGCTAACGGCAACACACGACTTCCTTGTGCAATTGCATCGTTGACAGTACACTACCTCTAATCCGGTAATACACGAACTCCTTGAACAAAAACGTTAACTGAATTCGCAGTGACACCTAATAATGTTTCAAGATTATATTTTACTTTTTCTTGGACGTTACGAGAAACTTCATAAATTTTTTTACCATAACTAACAATCGTGTAGACATCCACTGCGATTCCGTTGTCTTCTTGACGAACAACGACACCACGTGAGTAATTCTCACGACGTAAAATATCGTTTAAGTTATCTTTAATTTGATTTTTGCTTGCCATTCCGACAATTCCGTAAATATCTGTCGCAGCTCCGCCAACTACTGTAGCGATCACATCATTGGTAATCTCAATGGTACCTGCGGGTGTTTGAATTTTTACAGCCATTGATGAAAGCCTCCTTATAAGAGCACATTCGCCCTATTTTCTTCCATAACATTTTATCATATCCAGCCTTTAATTAAAAGGAAGTTCGTCAGATATTTTCATTCTTCCACTTCTAAGTGAACATTCTAGCAAGATTTCAATTTACTCTTTTTGATTGCTAAAGTCAAATCATAGAAAAAAATCTTCTTGCAAATCACTGCCTAATATGATAAATTAAGTTAGTATGAGCTGAATATTATCGCTCCAAGATCAAGGCAAAGGAGGAAACTTAAAATGGCAAAAGTATGTTACTTCACTGGTCGTAAGACTTCAAGTGGTAATAACCGTTCACATGCGATGAACTCAACAAAACGCACTGTGAAACCTAACTTACAAAAAGTTCGCGTATTAATCGATGGTAAACCTAAAAAAGTTTGGGTGTCAACTCGTGCTTTGAAATCTGGTAAAATCGAACGTGTTTAATAAACTTAAATAAGCAAAGCTGGACGTTCGTTGTTCGGCTTTTTTTATTGCATAAAAAAAGAGGCTGGACCTTCATCGCATTGATGAAGGTCCAACCTCTTTTTACTTGTCTTTACTTTGAATAACCGCAATCATCCCTGCATCGAAGGAAAAAGCAGCGGCTTCTTCGATAAATTCATTACTTGCATACGATGTTGGGTAAGGAACATCTTGATTGGTTAATAAATATTTACTGCGTCGTAGCGTCAAGTTTTCTACAGGCGTCAAACAGCAGTAGGCCAGATATTCTTTATCTGGCTCTTTTGGTACGATATACGAACCAGGGGCGTAATACTGGATGCTATTTTGACGATCGCATAGACGGATTTGGCGAAGTACGCCTTGAAATCGTGGTTCAAAGGGTAACCAAAGATTGGCTAATAAGTGGTCAATTCTGCCCCCTGTCGCACCGATAATCGTCATCTCTGCTTGTGGAAATCGTTGTAAAGCTTCTTGAAGCGCTAATTGTGTATCTGTATCATCTTTTTCAGCAGGTGCTTGGATGAGTGTTTCGGCAGTTTCTTGGACAAAATGGTATTCTTCTCGTGATAATGAATCAAAATCGCCCACCGCTAATTGTAACGGTAAATCGGCCTCTAATAAATGGAGACAGCCGCGATCAATACCTACGAAATAATCATACGTAGCTGGTTCAATGGTTGGCCAATCACTTGGATTGCCGCCAGCTACCAGTAAGACACGACTCATTTGTCTAGCACTGCTCTCAGTGCATCGATTCGTTCTTGAGGATTTTCAGCATTATAAATGTAGGAGCCTGCAACAAACACTTCCGCACCAGCTTCTTTGCAGCGTGCGGCAGTTTCAGGAACAATCCCGCCATCGACTTCAATTTCATAGGTGTATCCTTTTGTTTCTTTCCATTCTTTTAATTGAGCAATTTTTTCTAGTGAGTTTTCAATAAATGATTGTCCGCCAAAGCCTGGATTGACAGTCATTACCAAGACTTGATCTGCCAAGTCTAATACATTTTCGATCATCGAAAGTGGTGTCCCAGGATTGATGGTTACGCCAGCTTTCACACCCGCATTTTTAATCATTTGTAAGGCACGATGAATATGGGGTGTTGCTTCTTGATGGACAGTAATAATATCCGCACCGGCTTCCGCAAAGGCATTGATATAGTTTTCAGGTTGTACAATCATCAAATGAACATCCAATGGTAGTTTTGTCACTGGACGAATCGCTGAAACGATATTCGGTCCTAAGGTAATGTTGGGCACAAATTGACCGTCCATGACATCAACATGAATATAATCTGCTCCTAATTCTTCTACTAAACGGATATCTCTTTCTAAATTGGCAAAATCGGCACTTAAAATGGATGGTGCTAGTTTCATTTGGCTCGCTCCCTTTATATTTGCTATGATTTTTTCTTATAAACAGGTCGTCGATTCTCGATTTCCATTAAAAACTGTAAATAATTTTCGTAACGACTCGTCGCAATGGTTCCCGCTTCCACTTGACGTTTCACTTCACAACCAGGTTCTTTGTGGTGCATACATTCACGAAACTTACAGTGAGAGGCCGCGGCAACAAATTCAGGAAATTGCTTTGGTAATTCCACTGCTTCCATCTCCAAGAAATCGATGGCACTAAATCCTGGTGTATCAGCAACCAAACCGTCGTATAACGGAATCAATTCCACGTGACGGGTCGTATGTTTGCCCCGTCCTAAAGATTGGGAAATTTCCGCAGTTGCTAGTTGTAATTCTGGTGAAATTTGATTCAACAATGTTGATTTTCCAGCGCCTGATTGTCCCATAAAAACAGTCAACCGTTCTGGGAAAAAGCGTTCTAATTCTTTGGTGGCTTCTACGTCTTCCGAAGCGATTACCGCATAACCTAACGCTTCATAAATCTGTTTAATTTCAGTGACTTCTTGACGTTGCGGCTCATCTAATAGATCAACTTTCGTTAAATAAATAACTGGTTCTATATCCTTATACTCTAAGCTGACTAAGAAACGATCCAACAAATTAAACGAAAAATTTGGCGAAACCATACTCATGACAACCACACCTAGATCCACATTTGCAACAGGCGGGCGCACTAATTCATTTCGTCTTGGTAAAATTTCCAACACATAACCATCTGTTAAATTATCGCTTTCAAAAAGCACTTCATCTCCCACGAGTGGCGTAATTTTTCGATTACGAAAATTCCCTCGCGCTCTTGTTTGATATGTTTCTCCATCTGCGTATACATAATAAAAACCGCTTAACGCTTTTCTGATTTGACCTTTCAGATAAACCACTCCTAACTACTTTCGAATATACAGGATAGTGGCAGAGAAATCAAGGGAGCCTCTCGATTCTATTAATTAAAAAGAGCCTAGGACATAAGTCGAAATGACTTACCTTCCTAGACCTAAATCTTAAGATAAATGGCGAGACAGGAGCAGCTTCTTCTTATTGCTGAGAAACACTATTTGAAAAGCAAATAGATGTTAAACAGTACCTACTTGGTTCTTGAAGCTAAACCCTCCTGTCCCAACCTCTTGTCTTAATTACTCGTACTACTTTCACTAGTGGTGCTTTTTGAATCATTTGCTTTTGAATAATAAACTGTAACAGAGTCGCCTTTTTTGACTTTGCTGCCAGCAGATGGGCTAGTTCGTTCAACGACTTGGCCATCGCCAGAGCCAGATAATCCTTGTTCATTGATTTTAAGGCCAGCGTTATTGATGCTGTCTTCTGCAGCTTTTGGCGAATAACCTGAAATATCAGGAACAGTTACTGAGTCACTGCCTTTGCTGACATGTAAAGTAATCGTGTCATTTTTCGGATCAACAGCGGTACCAGAAGCTGGTTCTTGACTAATCACGGTATCTTTTTCAACTTTGTCGCTTTCTTCGTCCACTCGTTTAATTTGAGATTCTGGGATACCTAAAGCAATTAAGCGACTTACCGCATTATCGTAAGAAATTCCGCTATAATCAGAAAGTGTCACTTTGTCGCTACCTTTACTTACATATAACGTCACTTGGCCATTTTTAGGTGTCACGGTGCCCCCTGGTGCGGGGTCTTGCGTAATGACTAAACCCGGTTCTACCGTATCGCTTGCTTGGTCGACACGCGTAATTTGAGATTCAGAAATGCCTAACTGTGCCAGTGCATTTACTGCATTTGTGTAAGAATAACCGGCGTAACTAGGCAAAGTAACCGCTTCTGGTCCTTCACTGACCGTTAAAGTGACTTTGTCTTTTTTCGGATCAACTTTTTTACCTGCAGCTGGTTTTTGTTTAATAATGTTATCTGTAGACACAGAATCACTGTATTCTTTTTTCGTTGTAATTTGGTCTTCTGAAAACCCTAGTTTTTTCAAGGCTTCGACAGCAGATTCATACGATTCGTTTGTATAATCGGCCATCTCAATTTTTTCTGTTCCAGAGCTGATATATAAAGTAACAGATCGGCCTTTTTTCACAGATGATTTTGCTTCGGGGTCTGTTTTGACCACCTTGCCTTCTTCAATCTTATCATCGGGAATTTTTTTGGTTTCACTATCGACTTTCAGCCCGGCACTTTGTAGCGCTTGTGAAGCGTCCGCTTTCGTTTCATTTGTAACATCAGGAACTTCAACGTCTTTACCACCCGACATTGCAAAGGCTAAGCCACCTATTGCTAAAGCAATTAATGCCGCAATTGCTAAGCCAATCCACAATTTTTTGCGGTTTTTCTTCGGTGGTTGTTCAGCTAAAATGTCATCTGCGATATCTTCTGGGACTTCGACAGGCGTTGTCTCTTCCGGTTCAGCGATGTCTTCGGGAATCGGAGTTAATACTTTCGTTTCTCCTAATAAAGCCGTTGGTTCCCACGCAGGTTCGTTTAAACGACTGGCTGACAAGGACGTGTATAAGTCTTCTGCCATCTCATTCGCTGTTTTGTAGCGATCGCTTGGGTCTTTTGCGGTTGCATGACGAACCACATTTTCCAATGATTGAGGAATCCCTGGATCAAACATTTTAACAGAGGGAATTTCTTCTTGAAAATGTTTTAAGGCAATCGTTACGGCTGATTCACCATCAAAAGGTACATTCCCTGTTAGCATTTCATAGAGAATAATTCCCACAGCGTAAATATCTGATTGGTTGGTCGCCATGCTTCCGCGCGCTTGTTCTGGCGATAAGTAATGCACCGAACCTAACATTGTGTTCGTTTGCGTAATTGACGTTTCTGACAAGGCAATCGCAATCCCAAAGTCAGTAATTTTGACTGTGCCGTGTTCGTCAATCAGAATGTTTTGCGGTTTTAAATCCCGGTGAATAATTCTATGTTCATGTGCCATTGCGACAGCAGATAAAATTTGTTGCGTAATGTCCACAACTGTGGAATAAGGAATTGGGAAATGCGTTTGGATGTAACGTTTTAAGTCCATTCCTTTCACATATTCCATGACTAAATATTGTAGTCCATCTTCTTCGCCTACATCGTACACACTGACGATATTCGGGTGAACCAGCTCAGTTGCGGCTAGTGCTTCACGCTGAAAACGTCGGATGGCGGCTTGATCGTTTTGGAAGTCAAAGCGCAAGACTTTTACTGCAACGTCTCGGTCTAAAATTAAATCGTGTGCTAAATAGACGTTGGCCATGCCGCCGCTTCCGATGCTGCCAATAATGTGATATCGACCATTCAGCTTCTTGCCGATTTCTATCATTGGTTTTCCTCCTTCTGTTCGTCAAAGTGTATCACTAACACGGTAATGTTATCTAAACCACCTGCTTCATTTGCTTGGGCAACGAGTTGGCTTAATTTGGATTCTAAGGGATCTGACGTCTCTAAAATTTCTAAAATTTTTGTCTCAGGAACCATATTGGTTAAACCGTCCGAACATAACAGTAAATAGTCATTAGGCAGCCATTCATGATTGGTTACATCGACTTCGACAGTGCCAGGCATTCCCAAAGAACGTGTTAGGACATTTTTTCGTGGATGATTTGCAGCCATCTTACGAGTAATCTCCCCTGATTTTACTAGTTCATTCACTAAAGAATGATCTTCTGTTAATTGTAACATGTGTTGGTCACGAACTAAATAAGCACGACTGTCCCCCACATTTGCTAAGACAAATGAATCCGGTAAAAGGATGGCACCAACCACGGTTGTCCCCATTCCTAAATACTCTGGTTTCGATTGTCCGCGTTCATAAATTTTTTCATTTTCCTTTTGAATTGCTTGAATTAACCACTGTGCAGATTTTTCAGCTGAGTCGACAGACGCATTGGACCAACTCTCACCTAAATTATTGACTGCCATTTGGCTAGCGACATCACCTGCTTGGTGACCACCCATGCCATCTGCTAAAACAGCAAAGGTTATGTGTTGTTGGTTCTCAAAAACGTTGGCATAATCTTGGTTCGTATTTCTTTTGCGACCGACATCTGATTGAACGTTGATTTCCAAATTATTTCACCTCATTTGAACTAACTTTCCGCATACAGCAAATAAAGAAGCCATCTGTCATGTATTGATGGGGATACAGAACCAGTTCTTGCTCTTTTACTACTGCTTGGACATTTTCATTTGCAACAATTTCAATTTTTTCAAATTCAGGGTGTTTGGCTAAAAAGGCTGCCACTACTTCCTGATTTTCTTCTGGCGTAATAGTACAAGTGCTATAGACCATTATACCCCATTGTTTTAGTGTTGGGGCAACACTTTCTAAGATTTCTAACTGAATTTTAGGTAAATTTTGAAAATCATTGGCCGTTTTATGGTATTTAATGTCTGGTTTACGGCGCATTAGCCCTAAGCCTGAACATGGTGCATCAACTAAAATCCGATCAAAGGTTTCTGCGGGAAATTCTTCGGCCACTTGTCGCGCATCAAGCTTTTCTGCTTGGACGACATCCGCCACATGGAGGCGTTGCGCATTTTCATTAATTAGCTTAATTTTGTGCGCATGAATATCTAAAGAGGTCACACGACCACCTGCTTCAGCCTCTAAAAAAGTTGCGATATGAGTCGTTTTGCCACCAGGAGCCGCACAAGCATCCAAGACACGATGATGCGGTTCAATTTGCATCGCTGGAGCCACGAGCATAGAGCTTTCATCTTGAATGGTTAAACAACCGTTAATAAACAGTTCACTGCCAGCTAAGTAGCCTTTTTCAGCGACAACACCATAAGGGGAAAGTTGACTTTCCTTCGCGGCAATCCCTGTTTCTTGTAATTCTTCCAGCGCTTCTTCTCGTGAAATAAACCGTGTGTTTACTCGGCCACTCGCATGGCTTTTTTCAAATAATGATAAACCTAACTGCCGTGTTTCTTCTTCGCCTAATTGGGCAAGTAATTTTTCTGTTAACCAACGTGGCATGCTAATTTCCGTGGCTAAACGATCAACTGGATCGCTAATTGCGGCCAAACTAGGTGCTCCATTTCGTTGGAACGCCCGCAGCACGCCATTCACGAATTTACCAATCCCAGGATTGCCACGACGTTTGCCAATTTCAACCGCTTCATTAATGACTGCATGATCGGGCACTTTATCTAAATAAAGTAATTGATATAACGATAAAATCAATAAATTACGATACAAGATCGGAAGAGCGTCGTGTAGGGAAAGA
>OKIR01000112.1_pt1 | contig 18550 bp, 30 predicted proteins | sample 1612941 | NCBI WGS metagenome assembly OKIR01 (sample SAMN04436824, study PRJEB24849) | human gut metagenome | biome: human gut; feature: NICU; material: stool | host: Homo sapiens | place: USA: Saint Louis, MO | collected 2011-07-14
GGCCTATCAACGTCGTCGTCTTCAACGTTCCTTCAGGACTCTCAAGGAGTCAGGGTAAATTATCTGATAGCACTTTTTTCACCTACTTTTTAAATTACAACTTTGTCAATATCAAAGGTTCATGTTCAGTAATTGCTATCGTATGCTCATAATGAGCTGATTTTTTTCCATCTATTGTAACAGTCGTCCACCCATCTGATAGAGTCTTTACATGATAACGACCTGCATTAACCATTGGCTCTATAGCAATAACCATTCCTTCTCTAAGTCTTGGTCCTTTTCCTGGGAGTCCATAATTAGGTACTTGTGGGTCTTCATGAAGATTTGCTCCAACTCCATGACCCACTAAATCTCTAACTACCGAGAAACCATGTTTCTCAACGTGTGTTTGTACTGCGTGTGAGATATCTGAAAGTCTATATCCTAATTTAGCAAATTTTATTCCTTCATAGAAGCTTTCTCTAGTTACTTCTATCAATTTCCTATCTTCTTCAGATATCATGCCTACTCCGTGAGTTTTCGCAGAATCACCATGATATCCTTTATAATAGGCTCCTATATCCAAACTTACAATGTCACCTTCTTGTAATATAGTTTCTCCTGGAATACCATGTACTACCTCTCTATTGATAGAAGCACATATACTTCCTGGAAAACCTCCATATCCTTTAAAAGAAGGTTCTGCATTGTATTTTCTTATATTCTCTTCAGCTATTTTATCTAATTCTAAAGTAGATATTCCCGGAGAAATAGCTTTTCTTAAAACTTCATGAGTGTCAGCAACTATTTTACCTGCTTCTCTTAAAAGTTCTATTTCTTTTTTTGATTTCAAGATAATCATTTATTTTCCACTTCCTAAGGCTGCGACAATATCTTCAAATACTTTATCTATTGCTTGATCACCTTTTATATCTGCTATTATACCTTGTTTGCTATAATAATCTACTAAAGGCTTAGTTTCATCTAGATAAACTTGTATTCTCTTAGATACAGTTTCTTCATTATCATCAGCTCTTTGATATAATTCTCCTTGGCATACATCACATACACCTTCTACTTTAGGAGGATTAAACTCAACATGGTAAGTAGCTCCACAAGACTTACATATTCTTCTACCAACTGCTCTAGACACTAATATACTCTTATCAACTTCAATATTGACAACTTTATCTAGTGATATACCAGCATTTTTTAAGAAGATATCTAAATGTTCTCCTTGTGCTACATTTCTTGGAAATCCATCTAACATAAATCCATTTTTACAATCTTCTTGAGATATTCTATCAGTAACTAAACCTACAGTTAACTCATCTGGTACTAATAAACCTTGGTCCATGTATTCTTTAGCTTTTTTTCCAAGTTCTGTTCCCTCTTTTATATTCTTTCTGAATATATCTCCTGTTGATATATGAGGTATATTGTATTTTTCTACTATTCCTGCCGCCTGAGTACCTTTACCAGCACCTGGAGGTCCAAGTAATATTATTCTCATATTATCCATCTCCATTTTATTTTAAGAAACCTTGATAGCTTCTCATAACTAAGTTTGACTCTAACTGTCTCTTAAGCTCCAAAGCAACTCCAACAACGATTAGCAATGAAGTCCCAGCTAGACTCATATTTACTTTCATATAATGTGTTGTAAGAGCTGGCACCATAGCAATTATTGCTAAGAAAGTAGCTCCAGCTAAAGTTAATCTAGTTAAAATTCTATTTAAATAATCCATAGTAGGCTCACCTGGTCTTATACCTGGTATAAATCCACCATTATTTTTCATATTTTTAGATATGTCTTCTGTATTAAATGATACAGTTGTATAAAAATATGAGAAGAAAATTATAAGTAGAATCTCAATTGATCTATATGTCCAAAATCCTTGTTCTGTTGCCATACTTAAGTATTTTTGAACAAAAGCCTGAGCATTTGGACCCATAAACATAGCTATTGTTTGAGGGAAAGCTAAAAGTGAACTAGCAAAAATTATAGGCATAACTCCTGACTGGTTAACTTTCATTGGTATATGAGAACTTTGTCCTCCATACATTTTTCTTCCAACAACTCTTTTAGCATATTGTACAGGTATCTTTCTAGTTGCTTCTTGTATAAATGTAACTCCTGTTACTGTAAGTAATATAACTACAGCTAGAATCACTATAACCCAAGGTGCAACTTCGCCAGATTTAACTTGTTGCGATATTTTAATAACATCTGTAGGTATTCTTGATATTATACCTGCAAATATTATTACTGAACTACCATTACCGATTCCTTTTTCAGTAATTTTGTCCCCAATCCACATTACTAACATACTTGCTGAAACTAATGTTATTACAACAGTTGTGATAAAAAACACACTATTTGATATTAAAGCACTTCTTACAATTCCTAATGTAATTCCCAAAGCTTGTACAACTGCTAGAGCTAGTGCTGTATATTTAGTGTACTTATTGATTTTTTTCTTTCCTTCTTCACCAGATTTTTGAAGTTCTGCTAAACTTTCAAAACCTACTGTTAGAAGTTGTATTATGATTGATGCAGTGATATATGGACTTATACCTAAAGCAAATAGTGAAAAGTTACTAAATGCTCCACCAGTAAACATATTATACAGAGAAAGTAGACTATTGCCGCCTACCATCTTTTGTATAATACTAGTGTCTATGCCTGGAACTGGTATAGTAGTACCTATTCTGAATATCACGATCATCATAAGTGTATACATTACTTTTTTTCTTACTGCTTTAATCTTCCAAGCTTGTTTTAATTTTGACAGCACGCTAATTCACCCCGCCTGTACTGGCTAGGAGATTAGCAGGTTATTATACTAACTCTGCTTTTCCACCAGCTTTTTCTATTTTTTCTTGAGCTGAAGCTGTAAATTTAGCAGCTTTAACAGTTAAAGCTTTCTCTAAATTACCTTCACCTAAGATTTTAATTCCGTCTTTACCTATTTTGCTTATAGTTTTAGTAGATTTTAATAATTCTGCAGTTATTTCTGTTCCATTTTCAAATCTGTTTAAAACTTCAACATTAACTTCTGTGTAAACTTTCTTAAATATGTTATTGAAACCTCTCTTAGGAAGTCTTCTAGCTAGTGGCATTTGTCCACCTTCAAATCCTACTCTTACTCCACCACCAGAACGAGACCATTGACCTTTTTGTCCACGTCCTGCAGTTTTACCTTGTCCAGTTGCAGTACCTCTACCTAATCTTCTCTTAGCTCTTACTGCACCTTCAGCAGGTTTTAACTCATGTAACTTCATGGATTGCACCTCCTTGCACTACTTTATAAAAATTATTCAGCTATTTCAGTTACTTCTAATAAGTGACTTACTTTATTTATCATACCTCTTGTTTGAGCATTGTCTTCTTTTACAACAACTTGTTCTCTTTTTCTTAATCCTAACGCTTCAACATTCTTTTTTTGGTTAGGAGTAGTTCCTATAACACTTCTAACTAACTTTATTTGTAATTTAGCCATTTTACACTACCTCCTTACCCTAGAAGTTCTTCAACTTTTTTACCTCTAAGTTTAGCTATATCTTCAACTGTTTTTAGAGAATTAAGTCCTTCTATTGTAGCATTTACCATATTTCTTGGATTGTTAGACCCTAAAGATTTAGCTCTAACGTCTTTTAGTCCAGCTAGCTCAAGTACGGCTCTAGCAGGTCCCCCAGCTATTACTCCTGTACCTTCTACAGCAGGCATTATTAATATATTTCCAGCACCAAAGTGTCCGCGTACTTCGTGAGGAATTGTAGTCCCAACTATTGGCACTACTATTAGATTTTTCTTAGCATCTTCAACTGCTTTTTTTATAGCGTCTGGTACTTCCATTGCTTTCCCAGCACCTATACCAACGTGTCCGTTTTCATCTCCAACAACTACTAATGCTGCAAATCTGAAATTTCTACCACCTTTTACAACCTTAGTAACACGTCTTACTTCAACAACTTTTTCTTGTAAGTCAAGTTGTCCTGCATCTATCGGCTTACGACGTAGCATGTATTTTTCCCTCCTTCGTATTAGAACTTAAGACCAGCTTCTCTAGCACCTTCAGCTAATTCTTGAATTCTTCCATGATATAAGTATCCACCTCTGTCAAATACAACTTCAGTGATTCCTTTTTCAACAGCTTTTTTAGCAACTAATTCTCCAACTTTCTTAGCTGCTTCCTTGTTTCCTGTATGATTGACAGCACTCTTAACTTCTGCTTCTAAAGAAGATGCAGCAACTAGAGTTACTCTTTTTGTGTCATCTATTATTTGAGCATATATATTGTTAGCACTTCTAAATACACATAATCTTGGTCTTTGAGAAGTACCGCTTATTTTTCTACGAACTCTCTTATGTCTTTGAAGTCTATTAGCATTTTTATCAGCCTTTTTTAACACCTAGCTCACTCCTTTCTAGCGTTTAAGTTTTGGTATTATTTTTTACCAGTTTTTCCTTCTTTACGTCTGATTACTTCATCAACGTATTTTATACCTTTACCTTTGTATGGCTCTGGCTTTCTCCAAGCTCTTATCTTAGCAGCATAATTCCCTACTAATTGCTTGTCTATACCTTTTACTATTAACTCTGTTTGGTTTGGAGCTTCAACAGTTATTCCTTCTGGATCTTCCATTTCAACTGGATGAGAGAAACCTAAGTTCATAACTAATTTCTTTCCTTGTTTTTGAGCTCTATATCCAACACCTTTTAATTCTAATTTCTTTTCGAAACCAGTATTTACACCTACAACCATATTATCTAATAAAGTTCTAGTTAGTCCGTGTAAAGATCTATGTTTTTTATTATCAGTTGGTCTTTCAACCATTATTGTATTTTCTTCTTTTTTTATGTTTAACTCAGCACTTAATTGTTTAGTTAAAGTTCCTTTTGGACCTTTTACTGTAACTAAATTTCCTTCAGCTATAGTAACTTCAACACCTGCTGGTATTATTATTGGCTTAACACCTATTCTTGACATGGTCGCACCTCCTTACATTGTTCATATTAATTACCAAACGTAGCAGATTACTTCTCCACCAACATTTTCTTTTCTAGCTTGCTTGTCAGTTAATATTCCTTTTGAAGTAGATATAACTGATATTCCTAATCCGTTTAATACTTTTGGTATCTCATGGTTAGCAGCGTAAACTCTCATTCCAGGCTTAGATATTTTCTTAAGACCTGTTATAACTCTTTCGCCTTCTTGTCCGTACTTTAGTTGTATTCTTATGATACCTTGTTTTCCATCTTCTATAACATCATAACCTCTTATGAAACCTTCTTCTAATAAGATTCTAGCTAATTCTTTCTTCATATTAGAAGCTGGAACATCTACAGTTTCATGCTTAACAACATTAGCATTTCTTATACGAGTAAGCATATCTGCAATTGGATCTGTCATTGTCATTTTGTTGCCCTCCTTCCATTCTAATCAAACTTCTACCAGCTTGCTTTTCTAACACCAGGTATTTGACCTTTATAAGCTAATTCTCTAAAGCATATACGGCATATACCAAATTTTTTCAAAACTGAATGCGGTCTTCCGCATATAGTACATCTAGTGTATTCTCTAGTAGCGTACTTTTGCTTTCTTTGTTGCTTAACAACCATCGCTTTTCTAGCCACGGGAATCCCTCCTTTGCTTACTTAGAAAATGGCATTCCTAATAATTTTAATAATTCACGAGCTTCTTCGTCAGTTTTTGCTGTAGTAACAAATATTATATCCATTCCTCTTACTTTATCTATTTTATCATATTCTATTTCAGGGAATATTAATTGTTCTTTAACTCCTAAAGCATAATTTCCTCTACCATCAAAAGCATTAGGGTTAACTCCTCTAAAGTCTCTAACTCTTGGTAAAGAAACTGAAACTAATTTGTCCATAAAGTAGAACATTTTGTCAGCTCTTAATGTAACTTTTGTTCCTATTGGCATTCCTTCTCTTAATTTGAAGTTAGCAACAGATTTTCTAGCTTTAGTTATAACAGGCTTTTGTCCTGATATCATTTCTAATTCTTCAACGCCTTTTTCTAATCCTTTTGGATTTTCTCTAGCGTCACCTATACCCATGTTAATAACTATTTTATTTAACTTAGGTATCTCCATTACGTTTTTGTATCCAAATTTCTCCATTAAAGCAGGAGCAACTTCTTTCATGTATTTTTCTTGTAATCTAGAAGCCATTTAAGGTCCCTCCTTTCAAGCAATATTTATTATAATTCTTTTCCGCTCTTTGCTGATACTCTTACTTTGTTCCCATCTTTTACTTCATATCTTACTCTAACGCCTTTTCCTGTTTCAGGATCAAATGGCATTACATTAGATATGTGTATTGGGGCTTCTTTATTTATTATTCCACCTTGTTGGTTCATAGCACTTGGTTTTTGATGTTTAGTTATTACATTTACACCTTCAACTAACACTTTGCTAGTTTTAGGATATACCTTTAAAACTGAACCTTTTTTACCTTTATCTTTACCTGCTATAACTACAACAGTGTCACCTTTTTTAACACGCATCATGTCCTATTGCACCTCCTTAATTATAGTACTTCTGGAGCAAGAGAAACTATTTTCATGAATTCATTGTCTCTTAACTCTCTAGCAACAGGCCCGAATATACGAGTTCCTACTGGAGTTTTATCGTCCTTTATTATAACAGCAGCATTTTCATCAAAAGATATATAGCTTCCGTCATTACGTCTTACGCCTTGTTTGCTTCTTACTATAACAGCTTTAACAACCTTACCTTTTTTTACAACTCCACCAGGTGTTGCACTTTTAACAGTAGCAACTATAACGTCGCCTATGTTACCATATCTTCTTTTACTTCCGCCTAGAACACGTATACATAAAAGTTCTTTAGCTCCTGAGTTATCAGCAACTCTTAGACGTGATTCTTGTTGTATCATATCGTAATCCCTCCTTCTTCAAAAACTACTTAACTTTCTCAACAACTTCAACTAGTCTGAATCTCTTATCTTTAGATAATGGTCTAGTTTCCATTATTTTAACTCTATCTCCGATGTTACATATATTCTTTTCATCATGAGCCTTGAATTTCTTAGTTCTCTTAACACGTTTATTATATAGTGGATGACGTACGAATTCTTCAACAGCTACTACTATTGTTTTATCCATCTTATCACTAACAACACGGCCTATTCTAACTTTTCTTCTTCCTCTTTCCATGTTTAAAAAGCCTCCTTTCCAAATTAAGCTCTAGTTTCGTATAACTTTCTTTCAGCAAGAACAGTTTTAACTTTTGCTATATCCTTCTTAACAAACTTTATTCTAGCTGTATTTTCTAATTGACCAGTAGCTAATTGGAATCTTAAGCTAAATAATTCACTTTTGAAGTCGTTTAATTTGTTCATTAGCTCTTCGCTTGTTAAATCTCTTAATTCTTTAGCTTTCATCCTATTCACCACCCTTTACTTCTAAATCTTCTTTTTTAACAAATTTACATTTGATTGGTAATTTATGTGCAGCAAGTCTCATAGCTTCTCTTGCTTTATCTTCAGAAACACCTGCTAATTCAAACATAACTCTTCCTGGCTTAACTACAGCTACCCAATATTCTGGAGAACCTTTCCCTGCACCCATACGAGTCTCTGCTGGTTTTCTTGTTACTGGTTTATGAGGGAATATTTTTATCCAAACCTTTCCCCCTCTTTTTATATATCTAGTCATCGCGATTCTGGCAGCTTCTATTTGATTAGAAGTTATCCAAGAAGCTTCTAATGCTACTAATCCAAACTCACCATAAGTAACTTTATTACCCTTATGAGCTTGCCCAGCCATGCTTCCTCTATGAACTCTACGACGCTTTACTCTTTTTGGCATTAACATGAGTATTTTTCCTCCTTCCTTGAACCTAACTATTATTAATTTCCTTTGTTTTCAGTTCTTTGAGGTCTTGATCCACCTTGAGGTCTTTGTCCTCTGTAGTTTCCTCTGTTATCATTTCCTCTTCTATCGTTTCTTCTATTATCTCTCTTGTTGTCTCTTCTATCGCTCTTTCTGCTTTCTTCTCTTGGATTTACACCGTCTCTAGTTGGTAAAACTTCACCATTACATATCCAAACTTTTATACCGATTTTTCCATAAGTTGTATCAGCTTCAGCGAAACCATAATCTATATCTGCTCTTAAAGTTTGTAGTGGCACATTTCCTTCACTATAACCTTCAGTTCTAGCCATTTCAGCTCCACCTAATCTTCCTGAAGCAGAAACTTTTATCCCTTTAGCACCAGATTTCATTGCTCTTTGTATAGCTTGTTTCATTGCTCTTCTGAAAGCAACCCTTCTCTCTATAGCTAAAGCTATATTCTCAGCTACTAATTGAGCATTTTTATCTGTACTTCTTACTTCTACTATATTAACTATTATAGTTTTCTTTGTCATTTTTTCTAATTCAGCTTTTAATGCTTCGATTCCTGCACCAGCTCTTCCTATAACTACACCAGGCTTAGCAACGTGTAAGTCCATTTTTATTTTGTTAGCTGATCTTTCTATTTCTATCTTAGCAACTCCAGCTGAGTATAATCTTTTCTTTAAGAATTTACGTATATTATGGTCTTCTAATAATAAGTTTCCGAACTCTTTTTTATCAGTAGCGAACCATCTTGAGTCCCAATCTTTTATAACACCGACCCTTAAGCCGTGTGGATTAACCTTTTGACCCATTACTTTCCCTCCTATCTATTAATTATTTTTTTTCTTTAACAACAACCTCTATATGAGAAGTTCTTTTTCTTATTGTAGTTGCACGACCCATAGCTCTAGGCATGAATCTCTTCATTGTTGGTCCTTGATTAGCAACTATTGATGCTATATATAATTTTTCAGTATCCATTTCGTGATTGTTTTCTGCGTTAGCTTTAGCTGATTTTACAACCTTAGCTATTATTGAAGCTGCTCCTCTTGGAGTAAACTTTAATATTGCTAATGCTTCATCAACATTCTTTCCTCTAACAAGGTCACATATTTGGCCTGCTTTTCTTGGTGATACACGTACGTATTTAGCAGTAGCTTTTGCTTCCATTGTTATTCCTCCTTTCTTAGTCATAATTTAATTATTTTCTCTTATTAGATTTTTCGTCATCCTTATGTCCTTTGAAAGTTCTAGTAGGAACGAACTCACCTAATTTATGTCCAACCATATCTTCTGTTATATATACTGGAACATGTTTTCTTCCATCATGAACAGCTATAGTGTTTTCTACCATTTGTGGAAATACAGTTGAAGATCTTGACCAAGTTTTTATAACTTCTTTATTTCCACTAGCATTCATAGCTTCTATCTTCTTTAAAAGTCTTGCATGGACAAAAGGCCCTTTTTTAGTTGATCTTGACATTTATATTCCTCCTTTCCGAGCAAAAATAAATTTACTACTTAGTTCTTCTTGATACTATTAGTTTATTTGAAGCTTTATTTTTCTTTCTAGTTTTGTATCCAAGAGCTGGTTTACCCCATGGAGTAACAGGAGATGGTCTACCTATTGGAGATCTACCTTCCCCTCCACCGTGTGGATGGTCATTAGGGTTCATTACAGAACCTCTTACAGTAGGTCTTATTCCCATATGTCTTTTTCTACCTGCTTTACCGATAACTACGTTACCATGCTCTATATTTCCAACTTGACCTATAGTAGCTTTACAGTTTATGCTTACTAATCTCATCTCACCTGATGGTAATCTTAATAAAGCATTTTTTCCTTCTTTAGCCATTAATTGTGCAGAAACTCCAGCAGATCTAACTAATTGAGCTCCTTTTCCTGGCTTTAATTCTATATTATGAATGATAGTACCAACTGGCATATCTTTTAATGCTAAACAGTTTCCTGGTTTTATATCAGCACCTAATCCTGATAATATAGTATCTCCAACGTTAATTCCAACTGGAGCTAATATATATCTTTTTTCTCCATCAGCATAGTTTAATAATGCGATATTTGCAGTTCTGTTTGGATCATATTCTATAGTAGCAACCTTAGCAGGTATACCATCTTTATCTCTTTTAAAATCTATTATTCTATATTTTCTTTTTTGTCCTCCACCTCTATGACGAACAGTTATTCTACCATGTACGTTTCTACCAGCATTTTTCTTTAAGTTAACTAAAAGAGATTTTTCTGGTTGATTACATGTTATTTCATCAGAAACTAAAACTGTCATTTGTCTTAAGGCAGGAGAAGTTGGTCTAAACTTTTTTATAGCCATCTGTTTTCCCTCCTTCGTTTGTTATAATACTACATTCCTTGGAAGAATTCTATTTCTTTACTATCAGCAGTTAATTTAACTACTGCTTTCTTAAAGCTTGATGTTCTTCCTTGAGTTCTACCCATTCTTTTAACTTTTCCATCGTAGTTTAAAGTATTTACTTTATCAACACTAACTCCGAATACTTTTTCTACTGCTTTTTTTATTTCAGTTTTGTTCGCATCTTTAGCCACAACAAAAGTGTATTTTTTTTCACCCATTTCAGCCATACTGTGCTCAGTTACAACTGGTCTTATTATTACATCATGTGGATTAGTCATTATGCGTACACCTCCTCCACTTTTTTAACAGCATCTGTAGTTATTATAAATGAATCGTATTTTAATATATCATATACATTCATAGTATTAACTAATGCAGTTTGAACACCTTCTATATTTCTAGCTGATTTTATTACGTTATCGTTTTTGTCAGCTATAACTACTAAAGCTTTTTTAGCAGCATTTATATTGTTTAATATTTGAGCAAATTCTTTAGTCTTAGGAGCATCCATGTTTAATGCATCTAATACTATAACTTCACTATTTTGAACTTTTGAAGATAAAGCACTCTTCATAGCTAATCTTCTTACCTTCTTAGGTAATGTATATTTGTAGCTTCTTGGTTTAGGTGCAAAAGCAACTCCTCCACCTACCCATTGTACAGATCTTGTAGAACCTTGTCTTGCTCTACCTGTTCCTTTTTGTTTCCAAGGTTTTCTTCCGCCACCTCTAACTTCTGCTCTAGTTTTAGCAGATTGAGTTCCTTGTCTCTTATTTGCTAATTGATTTTTTACAACTTCGTATAAAACATGTCCATTAACTTCTACGCCAAATATAGAATCTGATAATTCTATTTCTCCAACGTTTTGTCCACTAACATTTAGTACATTTAATTTTGGCATTGTTATTCCTCCTTTCTCTAGGTTAGTCATTATTTAGAAACCTTTATAGCTTCTTTTATAGTTACTACTGAACCTTTAGCTCCTGGTATAGCCCCTTTAACTAATATAAGGTTCTTGTCAGCATCTACTTTAACAACCTCTAAGTTTTGAACTGTTACCTTTACGCTTCCCATATGTCCAGCTAATTTTTTGTTTTTAAATACTCTACCTGGGTAAGAACAAGCTCCCATTGAACCTGGTCTTCTGTGGTATCTAGAACCGTGAGTTTCAGGACCTCTACTTTGTCCATGTCTTTTTATTGGACCTTGGAATCCCTTACCTTTACTTATTCCAGTAACATCTATTTTTGCACCTGCTTCAAATACATCAGCTTTTATTTCTTGTCCTACTGTGTATCCTTCTACAGAATCTACTCTAAATTCTTTTAAATGTTTCTTTAAAACATTAGCAGCAGCTAAATGTCCTTTTTTAGGTTTGTTTAAAGCTTTTTCTTTAGCATCTTCAAAACCTATTTGTATAGCATTGTATCCATCTTTATCAACTGTTTTTATTTGAGTAACGACCATAGGCCCTGCTTCAACAGCTGTTACAGGTATAACTACACCTTTATCAGTGAATATTTGAGTCATACCAACTTTTTTGCCTAATATTCCTTTCATATTAGCACCTCCTATAATTCTTACAGCGGATTACATCTTTTAGAGTAATCATTCTAAGATAATCATCTATAGGATAATATCTTAGGGGTTCTTATAATTTTATTTCTATATCTACACCTGCTGGTAAGTCTAATCTCATTAATGAGTCAACTGTCTTAGGTGTTGGATTAGCTATGTCGATTAGTCTTTTATGAGTTCTTATTTCAAATTGTTCTCTAGAGTCTTTGTACTTATGTACAGCTCTTAATATAGTTACAACTTGTTTTTCTGTTGGTAGAGGCACAGGTCCTGAAACTTGTGATCCAGCCTTTTTAGCAGTTTCAACTATTTTACCTGCTGAAAAATCTAATAATTTGTGATCATATGATTTTAATCTTATTCTTATTTTTTCATTCTTAGCCATTTTGTTTTCCCTCCTTTATCACGTGTTTAATTTTCAAGTTGCGTACAACCAATACCGATACACTGCTCCGGGTGTGTTGTAACTTTTAAATCGATATCAGTTCGTATTTCACTAGGATTTAATTATTATTTTCTTAATCTCTCAAGCACACTATTATATTCTATATCATCTGTTACATTTTTTCAAGTTTTTTTTCTGTTTTTTTCAATTTTATTTTCTATTACAACATCATAACCTTAAACTTGATTGTTAATCTGTCTCAAGGCACTAGTTTAGTATATATGCTTTAGCGCTACTTGTCAACAAAAAACAAAAAAGAGAGGAGTTACCCCCTCTTTTTTTTATATTAAATCCATTAGTTTAGTAAAGGATTACTCTATTATTGTAGCAACAACTCCTGAAGCTACTGTTCTTCCACCTTCTCTTATTGAGAATCTTAATCCCTCTTCTACAACTATTGAGTTTATTAAGTCTACTTCCATTGTTACGTTATCTCCAGGCATTACCATCTCTATTCCTTCTGGTAACTTACAAGCTCCTGTTACGTCTGTTGTTCTGAAATAGAATTGTGGTCTATATCCATCAAAGAATGGTGTATGTCTTCCACCTTCTTCTTTTTTAAGTACATATACTTCTGCTGTAAACTTTGTGTGTGCCTTTACTGATCCAGTCTTTGCTAGTACTTGTCCTCTTTCTATCTCGTTTCTTTGTACTCCTCTTAATAATGCTCCTATATTATCCCCTGCTTGTGCTTGGTCTAATAATTTTCTGAACATCTCTACTCCTGTTACTACTACTTTTCTTGGTGCTTCTGTTAATCCTACTAATTCTACTTCGTCTTGTACTTTTAGTACTCCTCTTTCCACTCTTCCTGTTGCAACTGTTCCTCTTCCTGTGATTGAGAATACGTCCTCTACTGGCATTAAGAATGGTTTATCTGTATCTCTCTCTGGAGCTGGTATATACTCATCTATTTGCTCGAATAATTCTACTATCTTATCTCCCCACTCGCTCTTTGGATCTTCTAATGCCATTAATGCTGAACCTCTTACTATTGGAGTGTCATCTCCTGGGAAATCATATTCTGTTAATAAATCTCTTACTTCCATCTCTACTAACTCTAATAACTCTTCATCATCTACCATGTCACATTTGTTTAAGAATACTACTATATATGGTACTCCAACTTGTCTTGATAATAGTATATGCTCTCTTGTTTGTGGCATTGGTCCATCTGTTGCTGAACAAACTAATATTGCTCCGTCCATTTGTGCTGCTCCTGTTATCATGTTCTTAACGTAGTCAGCATGTCCTGGGCAGTCAACGTGTGCATAGTGTCTATTTGGTGTTTCATACTCAACGTGTGCTGTTGATATTGTGATTCCTCTTTCTCTTTCTTCTGGAGCTTTATCTATGTTTGCGAAATCTACTGCTTCTCCTAATTGATATCTGTCATATAATGTTTTTGTTATTGCTGCTGTTAATGTAGTTTTACCGTGGTCTACGTGTCCTATTGTCCCTATATTAACATGAGGTTTTGTTCTTTCGTATTTAGCTTTAGCCATTTTGAATTTCCTCCCTTATCTTTCGATATAAATTAATTTTGCTCACAATAAGCTTATGGTAAGTATTTTACTATTAATCATTTCTGTTTTCAAGATGTTTTTCTAATTTTCTCTTAACCCTTTGTAAAGCGTTATCTATTGACTTTACATCTCTTTTAAGCTTGTCCGCTATAAACTGGTATGACTTTCCATTTAAATATAATTCTAGTACTTCTAATTCCAAGTCACTTAACAATTCGTTCATTTTTGATTCTATATTTTTTAACTCTTCTTTACTAATTATAAGCTCTTCTGGATCTGTTACTATACTTGTAGCTATAATATCTAAAAGTGTTCTGTCTGACTCTTCATCATATATTGGTTTATTCAAAGAAACATATGAATTTAAAGGTATATGTTTTTGTCTTGTTGCAGTTTTTATAGCAGTTATTATTTGTCTTGTTATACATATCTCCGCAAAACATTTAAATGAATTGGTCTTACTTCCATCAAAATCTCTAACTGCCTTATAAAGGCCTATCATTCCTTCTTGTATTATATCTTCTTTATCTGCTCCAATTAAAAAATATGACTTTGCTTTTGCCTTTACAAAATTTCTGTATTTAGTAATAATGTACTCTAGTGCTATTTTATCCCCTTCACTTGCTCTTAATACAATGTTATACTCATCCTGCTGACAATTGTCCACTAACTCATAACTTTTTTCTTTTGCTACCAACATGTAAATCTCCCCCATATATAAAACAAATTTATAGGTATATTATAGTCTAAAGAACCTAGTAATTTCAACGCTTTCTACGAATGTTCTCAAGTTTCGACAATGTTTCTTTATCTAACCTTTCCTCCAACCAATTTCGCTGAATTTTTTTCCTCAAACCGATATTTTTTTCCTTCATTTTATTCTTGGAACGATCTAACTCTAACTTTAATTCTCTTGCAGACATTCTAGTAGCACCTTTTCCTAAAATCATTTGCTGTTCTGCATAGTCATTAGTGGCTACTTTTACATCATCATACTTTGATAAAGAAGTTATAAATTTCTCTATATAACTATCTGCTGTTTGGTGTTCTCTTGTATAAACTATTGTTATGTGTTTTCTTTTTTCAACTTTTTCTCGAGAATTTTTAACATTATAAGCATCAAAAACTATTATAGTCTTATAACCCATAAACTCAGAAAATTCTATAATGTCATCAATAAGCTTTTCTCGAGAATCTTCTAAGTCCTCTTTAGCCAGTTCTTTCAAATTGTCCCACGCATTTATAATATTGTAGCCATCTATTATTAAGTAATGATTTATATTTTTTTTCATGCCTATTTACTTTTATCCAGTCTTTGTCTGAATATCTCATATAAAAGTATTCCACCTGCTACAGATGCATTTAAAGATGTAACATTACCTATCATTGGCATTTTTACTATAAAGTCACAGTTTTGTTTAACCAATCTAGATATTCCAAAACCTTCACTTCCAATTACTACACCAAGAGGACCAGTAAGATTTTGTTTATAAAAAGTTTCTCCATCCATATCAGCTGCAGCAATCCACAGCCCTTCTTCTTTGAGTCTTTTTATTGTATTAACTATATTGGTTACCTTGCAAACTGGCATATATTCTACTGCTCCAGCAGATGCTTTGGCAACTACAGGAGTTATGTGTACAGACCTTCTTTTTGGAATGATAACTCCATGTGCTCCTACTGCATCTGCTGTCCTTATTATTGAACCCAAATTATGTGGGTCTGTTATCTCATCTAATATAATGAAAAATGGGTCTTCATCTTTATTCTTTGCTAAATCTATTAGCTCATCTAATTCATAATACTTATACTCACTTGCATAAGCTATTACACCTTGATGTGAATGACTTGTACTTACTTCATCTAGCTTATGTTTATCAACATACTGAATAATTATATTCTTATCTTTAGCCATTCCTATTATTTTCTTAATTGAACCTTCTTTAGCTGAATTTGCAATTAATATTTTATCTATTTCTCTGTCGCTTTTTATTGCTTCTATTACCGGATTTCTTCCTTCTATACTCGCCAAATTATTCACCTCCTACAAGGCCTTAAATTTTTCTCTAACTTGAACTATATCTCCACAAGTCATAGTTCCTTCTGGACAACTTCCATTTACACAACTTGGACCAGTCTTTTTAAATAATATAGGAGCAACCTTTTTAACCTCTCTTAACATCTCCACAGCTAAATTTCTTATTTCCCACTGTGCTCTTTCACAGCATCTATGTTCAAAGAAATTAAACAAACTTCTAGCATTTATAGTAAATACCATTTTTGTTTCACATGCATTTGGAAATACGTATCTAGCATCTTCTATTGCTTTCTTCTCAGCTTGTCTTTTAGCTGTTTTCTCATTTTTACCGTTTTTTATTAGGTCATTATAATGATTTTCAAACAATATTTCAACTAACTTATCATAATTCTCTTGGTCTTTTTTCATGGAGTCTATAAATAACTCTTTTGCCTTTTCTATTTTTTCTATTTCTGGAGGAATTATGTACTCAAATTGTTCTAATTTAACATATCTTTGACTTTGTTGTGAAAAACTAGCTATACGATGTCTAACAATTTGATGTGAACATGCCCTTGAAATACCTTCTATTGAAAATGTAAATGAAGCATGTTCTAATATTGACCCATGACCTATACTTAATAACATATTTAAAAATTTCTCTATACTTTCATCTGTTAAGTCTTTTTCTATTTCGTCTGTCCCAACTGGTGAATAACATAGCTTAGCTGCCATAGCTATTACTTTTTCTGGTTCAGGTGTATGTGATATTAATTTTACTTTCATAACTTTTTATCCTTTCTCATTACTAATTTCTATATATTTATTATACATTAGTTATAAAAAAAGTGTTGCCTTATTACTTATTATTAAGACAACACTCTTTAATATTTACATATCTCCTTCAATAATTTTGATTCCTTTATTGATAATATATTGAAGTCTCTCTATTTCATTATTTAAATACAAATATCCAACTAATGCCTCAAACCCAGTTGCATGTTTGTAGTCTATAATATCTGCATTCTTAGGAGAAGTATTTGACTTTTGATTTCTTCCCCTTTTATAAATTTTACTCTCTTCTTCAGTTAACTCAATTTCAATTTCATGAATTATAGTTGCCTGAGCTTTAGCTTTTACATACTTTATAGCTAGTTTATGCAAATCATTAACTTTTCTTTGTGTATTCTGTCTAATTAAATATTCTCTTATATATGTCTCATACACTGTATCACCTAAGTATGCTAAAACTAATGGTGACATAGTAACTAATTCAGTTTTTTCCATTTTTATATCCTTTTCCACTTAACACCTTGTCTTGTGTCTTCTAATACAATTCCCATATCTAGTAATTGTTGTCTAATATCATCAGCTAATTGAAACTCTTTATTTTTCTTTGCATCAGTTCTTTTTTGTATCAATTCTTCAATGTCTTTATCTAATACAGTATCCTTTTTCTTATTTACAATATTTAATACTCCTGTAAGTTCATTAAATTCATCTAAGCATTTTTTAGCAAACTCCAAAGAAGAATTTTCATCTACATTAGAATTTATTAACTTAGCTAATTCAAATATTACACTTACTGCGTCTGCTGTATTAACATCATCATCCATAGCATCTATGAATTTTTGTCTAAAGTCATCTAATTCTTTAACAAGCTCTACTTCTTTTTCTGTTAACGGAGATTCTACTAAATTACTTAGCGTAAATTCTAATTTTTCTTTAGTATTATATAGTCTTTCAAGACCTGCTTTAGCTTGATTTAACATCTCATCACTAAAGTTTACTGGATTTCTATAATGTGCTGATAACATGAAAAATCTTACTATCTCTAAATCATATAATTTTGATATATCTCTTACTGTAAAGAAATTACCTTTTGATTTACTCATCTTTTCATCATTTATATTTATATATCCATTATGCATCCAGTATTTTGAGAATGTTTTTCCACTTCTAGCTTCACTTTGAGCTATTTCATTTTCATGATGTGGGAATGTTAAATCTTGCCCACCTGCATGTATATCAATTGTTTCACCTAAATATCTCTTAGACATAACAGAACATTCTATATGCCATCCTGGTCTACCTTCTCCCCAAGGGCTATCCCATCCTGGCTCACCTTCTTTTTTTGCCTTCCAAAGAACAAAGTCCATAGGATGTCTTTTTTGGTCATTAACCTCAATTCTAGCCCCTGCCTCTAAATCTTCTTGTTTTTGACCTGAAAGTTTTCCATAACCTTCAAACTTATTTGTATCAAAATATACATCACCATTTACTGCATATGCATATCCCTTATCTTCCAACTCTTTTATAAACTCTATAATCTGTTGTATATTATCTGTAACCTGAGGATGAACAGTAGCTCTTTTTATTCCTAGCCCATCACAGTCTACAAAATATTCTTTTATATACTTAGCCGCAACTTCTTCAGGAGATATTCCCTCCTCATGACTTCTATTTATAATCTTATCATCAACATCTGTAAAGTTTTGTACATAAGTTACATCATATCCTCTATACTCTAAATACCTTCTTAGAGTATCAAATATTATAAATGGTCTTGCATTACCTATGTGTATATAGTTATAAACTGTTGGACCACACACATACATTTTTACCTTTCCTTCTTCTAATGGAACAAATTCTTCTTTTGTTCTAGTCAATGTATTATAAACTTTCACACTCATCACCTCACTGTATTTTTATAAATTATCTTC
>OKIR01000114.1_pt1 | contig 18428 bp, 20 predicted proteins | sample 1612941 | NCBI WGS metagenome assembly OKIR01 (sample SAMN04436824, study PRJEB24849) | human gut metagenome | biome: human gut; feature: NICU; material: stool | host: Homo sapiens | place: USA: Saint Louis, MO | collected 2011-07-14
TCTGACACGATAAAATCCTCACAGAAAATCGGTGAATGATAGTTTAACGATGACGGGTCAGCCGGCGCGCAGACCGGCTTCGGTAAAGGTGTATTCGTTGATGAGCAGGACCTCATCCACAGCGGCGTCTGAGCTCTGCCAGTCGTACTCGTTTTCCGGGTGACGGAACATCAGTTCAGGGTGACGCTCATCAGCCGGACATACGGACCAAAACTGTCCTTACGGCGTTCTGCAAACACGGCCAGCACACCGGGAATATCCTGCACTTCACGACCGGTATACGCTTCAGCACTGCCGTGCCAGCGGTATTTGCCGGTACAGAACGGAAAAAGACGGGATGTCGGATGTTGTTGGTGAATACGCATGGCTTCACCACGGGTGATAATTTTCATAATAGGATACCTTTGAAGACAGAAGATAAAAGTGAAAACAGGTGTGATGTGATTGTGGCGGTGACGGGTTAAAGCAGGCCGTGTTCCGCAAAGGAGAAAACCTGGTTGCCACCGACTATCAGATGGTCCGGCACCCGGATATCCACCAGGCCCAGTGCCTGTACCAGACGTTCGGTGATAAGCCGGTCTGCCTTACTGGGTGTGACTTCACCGGACGGGTGATTGTGCGCCAGCACCACGGCTGCGGCATTGTGATACAGGGCGCGTTTAATCACTTCCCGGGGATGGACTTCCGTGCGGTTGATGGTGCCGGTGAAGAGGGTTTCACCGGCAATCAGCTGATTCTGGTTATTCAGATACAGCACCCGGAATTCTTCACGCTCCAGTCCCGCCATGTTCAGAATCAGCCATTCCCGTGCCGCACGGGTGGAGGTGAAGGCCACGCCGGGTTCATGAAGATGGCGGTCCAGGGTTTTCAGGGCCCGCAGAATGAGACTGCGCTCGCCGGGCGTCATCTCTCCGGGCAGAAAGGAAAGTTGTTGCATTGTGCTTCTCTCCATTCAGTCGATGATGCGCATAATGGCGCTGCATTCCGGATGCTGCAGGGCGTAATCCCGCAGCCGGTAATAATGGACCGTCATGGCATAACACTCCGTACGACAGGCATGATGACTGTACGTCATCAGACAGGCAGCAATGCCGGCGGCTTCCGGGCTCATTTCAGCGCGGTTACCGTTCATGGCATTGAACAGTACCCATGTTTCGTCATCATCGTCATCCGGTTCGGGTGCCATAAATGCCCCGCCGTTGTTCAGGGTGTACAGATTCCAGATACCACCGCAGTAGTCTTCACACAGACGGTCCATCCAGCCGAAGACACGGGGCTCCAGGGTCACCCACTGTGGAATGAGGCCAAAGTGCTGCGGCCAGAAGCTGATGCGCTGTTCATCAGGGACTATGGTGGCAACCAGTTGAGACTGGTTATTCCCTGATGCAGTGGTTACGGAAACAGAAGGTGTGGTGGAGCTATGCGAAAAGGTTGTCATGAGATGATTCCTTATAAAAAGTAAATGAATGGAAGAATGCCTGGGGACTGGTACAGACGTGAGTCAGGGCTGTACTTTCAGGGAAACAGCATCAGCGCATGCTCTCCAGCAGCGTTTCTGCCATCACCCACAATGCGCGATTGAGCTTAATGTCCGTGTCGATGCTGTGAATGGCACGGGTATGGATACGTTTTCCTCTGGCACTGCGACCGGAAATCCCGCCTTTCAGCATATTCTCCTGGATGGTCTGATAAGCACTCCACAGGTCCTTACCGTAATCCTCCCGGCGTCGTGGCGTCAGAATGTCGGCGGTGGTGACGGGCTGATGTTCGTCACCATAACGGTAAGTCAGTGCCGCCTGTGCCAGCGCCTGGCGTGCCGGTGGCGGCAGGACCAGCGACTGCATGGCATCACGCTTTTCCTCAATCCGGTCAAACACGCCCACCACCTCGTAAGCCCCTTCAATGACTCTGTCCACCACATTTCCCCGGTGCGGAACACGCACTTCCCCCAGAGACTGACCACAGACGCACCCGTTCTGGCAGACGAACCTGAAGTAACCCGGCAGCATCTGGTAGCTGGAGGTACCGTCATGGGAGTTCAGCAGGATGATTTCAGGGACATGTTGTCCGTTTATCTCCCCGTCACGGCGCAGACGCAGCATGTGTTTGGTATACCCCCGGCGGCCCGGGTCACGTACGCGGGTCTGGCAGGCAAAGAATGGCTGAAAACCTTCCCGCTGCAGGCTTTCCAGCACTGTGATGGTGGGGATCCAGGTATAGTTCTCGCTTCTGGATGTGTGCTTATCTTCCCCGAATACGCTGGGGACGACCTGCATCAGTTCTTCGCGAGTTAAGGGGCGGTCACGGCGTATCTGGTTCGCATAACCAAAACGACTGGCTAGTCGCATAATTTGCTCCTTATCGGTGGTTAAGATTTACTGGTGTAATAAATGAAAAAAGCCGCGTCTCCCGGAGAAGACGCGGCCTGATGGATGAAATCAATGAGGTTTATTGTCTGAGAAGCCCTCCACTGGCGAGCCACGCATTAAGCTGTTTTCCGGCATCAGCTTCAGAGTTCCGGCACCGCCAGCGTAGCTGCCCTTCAGCATTGCGGATAACCAGCCGGAAATGCGTTCCCTGATCATCTTCAATAAGCACATTGCGGTAAGCTGTTGTGACAGCCATCGCCTGTTCGCGTGAGAAAGGGCCTTCGGGCAATAAAACAGGGTGACAGTCCGACATACCGGCTATTTTCCGATAAATTCAACGCTGGCACCGGTGGCATTACCGTCAGCACCAACCGTGACGGTCACTTTGTCGTACGCACGGTCTTCAGGATTGAACACTTCAAACTCAACCTTATTGCCTTTTACTTCGTAAGAGCCAAAATCAGCGGTTTCTGTTGTTTCCTCGTCATATTCCCGGGCGTATGCCTGCCGGGCAGCCTGCAGGACGGAATCTTTATTAATGGCGGGTGTCTGTTTCGGGGAAAAACCGGCAAGTGATGTGACAAATTTCGGACAGACCTTCAGCATATCACCGCGGGTGAATTCCATTCGTACACCAAATGCCTGTAAAACGGACACATCACGCTCTGCTATGGAGTGAACGGCTTTTTTGACCATTTCCGGCGCCTGTCCGACTTCCACCTCAACAGCCCTGAATCCTGTCTGCTGATTACACATTTGTGATGTGGGGATCAGGTTACCGTTAATACTGATACGGTTGCCCAGGAGCGTCTGTACGCCATTCGGGCATCCCTGCATCAGGCCGGTAATACCAATCGTGCCATTTTTCAGCATTACCAGCGCCTGACCATCTTCCGTCATGGTCTGACACCAGCCGTTTTTGACAGCCCAGTTGCCGGCGGAGGCGGAGAAGGATGCCACAGTGAACAGCAGGGGAAAAAGAATTCTGGTATTCATGACTGACCTCTGAAATTAAAGAGCGTGTTATTGATAATGACAGACGGTATACGGCAGTGGTTACCGTAATCCGTTGTCGTGTAAAGGTATACGGTTGCCACGGGGGACTCCGGGGCGTTCAGAACAGACGATCCCACAGTGTGACCAGCAGGTGGATAATGCGGTCCCGGGCTTTACGCAGAAGCTGTAACATCCAGGCCGGAAAACTGAACCGGGCAACGGCGTCGTCAAAACTTTTCCCGATGGCGTCACCAAAAGTCTGTTGTGCGTGTTTCTGGGCCTGTTCAGAGCGGTTTTCTCCCCGGATATGTGAATAAACCGCGCTGGTTGCCTGTGGTGGCAGTGCGTGGATCATCAGTGACACCAGTGCCGGAAGATTCCAGCCGACAGGCGCTGCAACGGAGAGTACCGGAAATGATGACGGGAACAGGGTGGCCACCCGGGCTGTTACTGTCGCCAGTGAGAGTTCCTGCTGACGGGACGGGCATTTTTCTGTGGCATTCCATTCTTCAGCAGGAAACACGCGATCGGCATGGCTGAGAACAAACAGAAAACGCGAGGGATCTGCGCCTTCATTCAGTAAAAACTGATGCATGGTAATGTCGGCGGCATACGCGCGTTCATCTGCCCGCAGGATCCAGATAATCAGATCCAGTTCCGGTAGCAGCTGACGATAAAGTGTCCGGTATTCCTGATCATGCTGCGGTGTCTCACCAATGCCGGGCAGATCGACCAGCGTCATTCTGCGTTCACCGATCTGCAGGGTGAGGTGATGAGCCTGGCGGGTGCAGCCGTTCAGGGGATGCGTGGCGCAGATACGGGACTGAAAAATGGCATTACACAGGCTGCTTTTGCCGGTGCCGGATTTACCCATAATGCCAATCACGGGCTCGTAATGAATAACACCGTGGAGATGTTCAAGGATTTTCTGGCATATTTCTTCAGGAAGAAACGTCAGATATGATTTCACTTGTGCGGAGAGGGAAGAATGGCTGAATGACATACCGGTATCCTGTTGATTTCACTGAACCGGATCACACTAATCCGGTTTATCATTCAGGTAATATGGGCGTGAAAAAATCTGGAGTGGCAAAGTGTGGAGGGAAGAGATGACTGCACAACAGATTGATGCATTACGCGACATTGTTAATAAGGCCAGAGTTACCGCCATTTGTAAAAGTCCGGCCTGGAAATATACTCTGCGAATACTGAAGCGCAGCAGAGTCGTGTACAGAGGAGAACGGTCCGAATCGTTTGATCCGGAGAAACATTTTAATCGTTATACGGTGCGTTATCTGTACCTGCTTAGCATAATGGCACTTGAGCTAAGGTCAGATACACGGATTAAGGTTGAGGTAGGTCAATGGTATCGCATGACGGGTAAACGTTTATCACTTAATGTCCCGCCTTTTATGCTGATTCCGCGTAATATCCGGAGAAAAGTGGATGGATTCAGACAATCAGAAGGCGAAGCAACAAAACAAACGGCTCAACCGTTCACGGGCAGTTTGTATGAGGTTTTGAGCAGGGATAACGATTCGGCTGAGCTGGACGCCTGGTTTGCTGAACCACCGCTGACACGACAGGAAGTGCGGGAGGGGAGGCGTGTCACAGATTTTAATCCATGGGCGCAGTCTTCGTTTATTTGCCGTTCAGCATCCCCGACGTTTGAACTTTTTTACCAGGAATATAAGCGACTGGGATTAAGTGTTTTTTTTGATCCGGAAAATAGAAAACCTTTTGAAAGTATAAAAAAACATTTCGGGGATAAACCACAGTTACTGGAGAGACTGGGGGATGTGTTGTTTTTCACGTCGCTTTATAACCAGGGATGTTTAGGGGAGTTTGTCAATGCGCTTGTGGAAAAGGAGGACATTTATCTGAAAGCGTCCCCCGGGGAAGAAAAGCTGAAAGCACACCAGAAAATGATTAACTACATTGAAGAGTTCTGCAACAAAATGACGGAAAAGTATCTGATATCCGCAGCCAGGAGACACTACCAAAAGAAGAAAATCGCCAGGAGCAGAAGTGGTGAAAGTTAATCCAGTCTGTGGTTCTGAATCACCAGCCTGTGGTTCTGAATCAGATGTTCCAGGACAGCCTGTTGTGTTGTTTTCAGTTCTCTGGTCAGTCTGTCCAGAGTACGTTTTGCATCTGATGATATTTTAACGTTGATTTGTACCCGCTTATCTTTTTTTCCGTCGGTAAACTGTTTTCGGAATGCATTGTGCATCTTGTCGAAAAATTTTTCTTTTGCGGCAACCCCATAGTGAAGTACTTTTGGCTGCTGTAAGTATGGTGTATCTGCGGGGAATAAAATTTTTAGTAAAACTACGATAGCAATGTATCTTTCGTTATCACTTACAGGATAAAACCAGGAAAGATACGTGTGCGGGATGCGTGCATTGATATATTTCCATGCCCATTCGAGTTGTTCTGTATTCTTTTTAAGCCATTTGGCTTCGTTTCTCTTTTCGATCTGCAGCCAGTTTTGATGCATTGTTGAGATGAACCAATCTGATTGATTGTCAAGGATTAATGCATTAATCCATTTGCTTATAACATCCAGTCTCATTTCATGATCTGAAGGAATTGTTGTTATGGGTATACTCCCCGCAGGAATCAGCCCCATCATGGCTGTATTGAACCCTAATTCATTACGAACCCCAAGGAGTTTGGGATCTGTGTTAATTATAACTAACCAGAACCAGAATGCTGCAATTTCATTTTTTTTAACCCATTCAGGTATGTGATTATCTGTCAGTTGTTTATCATTCAACAAATACTCAATTGTTTCATTTTCCCAGCTATATCCATTCACGTTATAACCATCTTCATATTGTTTCATCTGATTACGCCTCAATCGCATTCTCTTCTGGTGATTTTCACTATCACATGGAAATCGAATATGCAAGGAAGTTAACAAAAAAAACATTGCATCCGGACTTGTGTTCAAAAAGTAATCACTTCAAGGCTTGATCACTCTGTGAGATGCTGAAGAACTATTCTCTAACTATTCACGATCTATTCTTGATCTATTCATAATAAATTAAAACATGCTATCAACTACTGCTCATATCATCCTTGGGTGTGTCGTTGTACTGTTCGACTGTTCTTGTGGTCAGATTAACAATCTGAAGAGTAAAAGCGACAGTAATCTGTCTGTTATAGTGGCGATAAAAACACTGAATGCGCATCCTGTATGTGAATTCCTGTCATGTGGAGCAGTAAGCAATGACAGACATGCATGTTATATGTGAAGGGAGCCGGGAGATGACATAATCAGTATGGCTGTCATTCTGGTTGTAAAACGCGATCACTTTCCGGGGGTAAAAGATGATATGGAAGCTGACAAACGGTTTGCTTCGGATTGTCTTTTCTGGGGCCTGAAATACGGGGACAGAAAAATAATTCCAGAGTAAATCTGCTCTGTTTTCAGAACAGAAAACTCTATGCTGGCTGTAAAAGTGAAAAATCAACACTCAGTCTGCATGGATGTCTGAAGATATTGAGAATGTCGGGAATGGTACTATATACGTATTATACAGACATATCTTCACTAAGTGTTATACACGCATTTTCATAGACAATCATACAAGTATTTTCATTAAGCATTGCTGTACACATTGCTTTGTCTGAAACACATCCAGTTTAGTAAATTTGTTAGTCCTTTTTTTACGATCGCTAAAATCAGTTAACCTCACTACAAAACCCTCTGTCCTGTTTAAGCAATCAAGATGATATTCGATTTTACTGAACCTGTGTTTAACCTTTTCTGAGTTTTCGTGTTTTAGTCGTTAACCTGAGAAAAGTATCTTTACGTAAAGCCCAGTGAATTAACTCAAATCCGATTGAGGTAACCTGATGCGATTTACTGTGAGTTTGCGATAACACTGTTAAATGGCTTATGGATGATTTTGTAACGGCGAGATTGATAAGGTGATTAACTGGCCCTGGTGTTTTTTCTCAGCGTAAGGTGATTATCTTCATCATAAGGCTCTTTTCAGAAAAAGTGTGATGATTGGTTGTGGTGTTTTGATTCAGATGAGGATCTGCCAATGATTATGATGTATTGTAAGAAATAACGCCTTCAGAATGTTGGAGCATGCACTTACACAAACTGTTTTTCTAAAATTAAGGGAACAGTTTAAAGAGTATAAACTGTTCATCTTCTTCAGGATTAAGCTACATTGTTGTTATGACTGACAGGATTGTTTTCTTCCCCTGACTCTGGGCTTAACAGTCCCTGGCGTTGTAGATATTCACTGACTGACATTCCAGAACTACGGATCCTGTCAGAGATTTTACGAAATTGATCCTTCCATTCTGCAGGTAATTTCTTAATTTGTCTGACTTTACAGGCTACACTGTACGGGGTTCGCCCTAGTTTCTCTGCTAGCCAGAAAAGGTGTTTACCAATTTCATCGTCCGGTACATCCTCCAGAACATCTCGCAATAAACTCTCGTCTGCCTCATTCCATGCCACACCAGCATTTGGGAAACGAGGATCGATCTCTCTTTCCTTCTTCTCCTTCTTACTTTGCTCTTTTCGGGATGATACAGATACGACAGAACGTTCTTTTACCGCTGTAATTGCCATAACTGCATTGAGCAGAGATCTGCGCTCCACATCGTTCAGCATTTTTCCTTCACAGATCAAATCATTCAGGATGTCAATGACTAGATTCAGACTTTCTTCTGTTAGCTTCATATTTCAGACCTTGAAGTATGTAGATAATCAGCACAATTACTAATGTGATAAATATCAGAAGATAATTTACAGGTAAACCGGAAAATACATCTGAAGAATAAAGGCCTCAGCTTAACGTTTCAGCCAGTTTGTGAGCTGATTGAGGTACGGCGATGACATTAACGGGAATTACTCCCCTATAGCTCTGAGCTTATTTTTCACCCTGGCAACATATGGTGGCTACTGCGCATGGTTTTGGAGTAGATATCTTACTACTCGTAGAATTGTGCTTACTGGTCAGGCCAGCGCACAGGCATTCCGTGCAATCAATAGAACACTGGTTTTTTAGTCTTCCGTTACCCATCAGGATGTTAGTGCAGATTCCGGTGTATTCGATCAGTTGTTCGGCGAATCAGCGATCGATCACGATGCGATTTCGTATGTTAGGGATGCTGGTATGATTACTCGCTGAAAAATAATGTGAAAAGGCAGTTTTTCTTTAGACATTTAGCTCATTCATGCTGTTGTTTTACGTTTTGCTGTCGTGTGCAGGATTATCTTTTCGTTACGGGACGATTCATTCTGTTTTAATCAGGAGCCATTGGCGTTGCTCAATGGCGGGATGCCGTAAAGTTTTACCGCAGTGATTAATGATGTGAAGTCAATCCAAATCAACGGAGATCTCTCATCATGAATCAACCAATACACAATGATTACTGGTTATCCCGTTTTGAAAGTATTCTCAACAGTGCCCTGGTGCAACACCGTGCCGTCTCGTTAATCCGGGTGGATTTACGTTTCCCTGAGTATATGCCTGTCACCATCATGGATCCCGATCCGGATTCAGCGGTGATTTCCCGTTTTTTCGCATCCCTGAAAGCCAAAATTCAGGCTTACCAGCGGAAAAAAAGATGGGCCAATCAGCGTGTGCATGCAACCAGCCTGCGTTATTTCTGGTGCCGGGAGTTCGGCAAGATGTATGGCAGGAAACATTATCACGTGATATTACTGCTCAACAAAGATACCTGGTGCTCGCTCGGGGATTTCAGCGAACCGTCTTCGCTGGCGACGATGATCCAGGAGGCATGGTGCAGCGCCCTGCATCTTGAGCCCTGGCAAGGCGATGGCCTGGTCCATTTTTCCAGGTGGACGCCTTCCCGTAAACCGACATCGTCTGATGCTCGCCCTTCTTCCGATGACACGCCTTTGTCGGGTGGATGTTCTGATACCAGGAAGGCTTCAGACAAAAAGCCAGGTGAAGCCGCTGTGCTCTGGATCAAGCGTGGTGATGTGGAAGCGCTGCAGAAAGCCCGGAACAGAGCCAGTTATCTCGTGAAATATGAGACGAAGCAGCATGACGGTTCCGGGCAACGTAATTATGGTTGCAGTCGTGGGCCGGGGCGTCTACTGGATGGCAGGTGAACCCGGTAAAACAGCATCCGGTGCCTGAGCGTATACCACGGTCAGGACGTTGGCTGACGCCCTTAGCTCGTTTTCTGATAATCGCCCTGAAGTCATGAAACGGTATTTTTATCTGCTTCCATTCTCATGTTCATATTTCCCCTTACACTTTCACTGTCTGTCATTGGAAGTACCGATTTATTTTGGTGCTGCTCACTTACTGCCATTCACGGAAGAGGATAGTGGTGAACCGTACGATCCTGACTGCTGGCGAGGGAAGGTTCAGAACTGGTATGAGGTTTAGTGCTGGAAGATGACTTTGAATCCCGGACTGAGCAGTGAGGGGGCAGTGGGAGGATGCTCTGGTGTAACAGGCCTGGATTGCAAAATACAAAACCGGTTGTACACTCGTAACGGGCAAAAGGATACGGGCAATAACACGTGGTACCCGGTGAGACAGGATCTTGTATCGCATTACCGGGAATATTCTGACAGGTGAAATGTTCTGATAAGAATCATCCTGAGGGAGGATACAACGGATATGCACGTTATTAACAGCGGCATTCGTGATGTGAAATTTGGTGAAAATGTGAAAGTCGTCATGCCAGTAAACCTCTATGAATGTGAACTGGGGGATGATGTTTTTATCGGTCCCTTTGTGGAAATACAGAAGGGATGCATCATTGGCAAGCGGAGCCGAATTCAGTCCCACAGTTTCATCTGTGAGAACGTCATTTTAGGTGATGGCTGTTTCATCGGTCATGGCGTAACTTTTGCTAATGATCTTTTTAAGTGTGGTGGTCCCGATGCCTCTGCAGAAAGCTGGATACGTATCGTATTAGGTAACACTGTAACAGTGGGTAGCGGAGCGACTATTTTAACAACAGAAATTTGCAGTGGAGCAGTGATTGGGGCTGGTAGTGTGGTTACAAAGCCCGTGCTGGTAAAAGGCGTGTATGCCGGTAATCCAGCCAGACTTTTGAGAACGCTTTAATTATTATATTTACAAATCGTAAGCCAGAATTGACTCCAGACCATTATGTGCCTTATTCACCATGAGTGAAATGCGGGATGAGCCTGCAAGTTAAGAGGATATCGGAAACCAGCAACCAGGGCAGTGAGAGCGCTGTCGGGGTCATTGATATCTCCGAAGGGAAGCCCTGGTATAAGGTGTTTGCATAAAATTATTAAACAGGCTCATTTTTAGCGATCCTCATGAAATTCATCGTAACATCCTGAATATCTTATGGTGTTTACTGTCATCTCCGGTATTTATTCCGTTCATGCAAATAACCTGATGAAACAGGGCAACGCCATAAAACCGGATAAGGACAACATGGATTAACGATAAAAATTGTGATCCTGTTTTCATTTTTCACTTTTTGATTCTGGACTGGTATTTACATTTCTAAAAACAGGCATAAAGTGAACACATGTTTGATTTTGAATATATGTTCAACTCTATCTGCGTAGTCGAATAGAAATACAGATTTATTATTTTTGTGTTTTTAAATGTCAGGAGATGTGCCATGTGTGATAAGGAATACATCATCACAATTGGCTCTGCCAATATAGATATAGCCGGATATTCGTATGCCTCCTTAAATTATGCTGATTCTAACCCGGGGAAGATTAAATTCACGCCCGGAGGTGTGGGGCGTAATATTGCACATAATCTTGCTCTGCTGGGTAAAAACTCATGGCTGATGTCAGCTGTGGGAGATGATTTCTACGGGCAATCATTATTAGCACAAACGACTCAGTCCGGCGTTAATGTTGATAAATGTCTGATTGTTAATGGAGAAAATACCTCAAGTTATTTATCACTTCTCGATAAAACCGGTGAAATGTTGGTGGCAATAAATGACATGACGATTAGTGAACATATTTCAGCTGAGTTTTTATCACAGCATATTGATTTTATTCAGGGAGCGAAGGTTATTGTTGCAGACTGTAATATCAGTGAGTCAACACTTGTCTGGCTACTGAATAATGCAGGTAAGGTTCCGGTATTTGTTGACCCGGTATCTGCATGGAAGTGTGTCAAAATTCGTGAACATTTAGCACAAATTCATACTCTCAAGCCCAACCGGCTTGAAGCAGAAACACTCAGTGGTATTTCGCTTTCAGATCGGAATGATGCTGAAAAAGTGGCGGTATGGTTCCATACACATGGTCTGAATCGCCTTGTGCTCAGCATGGGGGGGGATGGAGTTTATTACAGCGAACTGTACGGAGCCAGCGGCTGGTCGCCGCCAGTAAAAACACAGGTGGTGAACGTTACGGGGGCAGGGGATGCCATGATGGCAGGGCTGGCTTCCTGCTGGGTTGATAATATGCCATTTATTGATTCCATTCGATTTGCACAGGGGTGTTCATCAATGGCGCTGGCCAGTGAGTATACCAATAATCCTGAATTATCTGTTGCTAACGTTAAAAGCTTAGTGGAGAAACAGAATGTCTGAAATAACCATTTCTTCTGAATTACTGCAAATTTCACCGGAAGTACAGGATGCCATTAACAGTAAAAAACCTGTTGTTGCTCTCGAGTCAACAATTATCTCACATGGTATGCCTTTTCCTCAGAATGCTCAGACGGCTATTGAAGTCGAAGAAACTATACGTAAACACGGAGCAGTACCAGCCACCATTGCCGTTATTGGCGGTGTAATGAAAGTCGGGTTAAGTAAAGATGAGATTGAATTACTGGGTCGCGAAGGACATAACGTTACCAAAGTCAGTCGCCGGGATTTACCTTTCGTTATTGCTGAAGGAAAACATGGTGCAACAACGGTAGCTTCAACCATGATTATTGCTGCTCTTGCCGGAATTAAAGTTTTTGCCACAGGAGGAATTGGCGGCGTTCATCGCGGTGCAGAACACACTTTTGATATTTCAGCCGACCTACAGGAACTGGCACATACTAATGTCACCGTGGTTTGTGCAGGCGCGAAATCCATTCTCGATTTAGGGTTAACCACGGAATATTTAGAAACATTTGGTGTACCTTTAATTGGCTATCAGACAAGATCATTGCCGGCATTTTTTTGCCGCACCAGTCCGTTTGAGGTCAGTATACGTCTGGACAGTGCAAAAGAGATTGCCCGCGCGATGGCAGTGAAATGGCAAACCGGCCTGAACGGTGGTCTGGTTGTTGCCAATCCGATTCCGGAAGCTTACGCCATGGCGGAAGAGAAAATTAATGCAGCAATTGACCAGGCCGTAAAAGAAGCGGAAGTGCAGGGCATTACCGGTAAAGAAAGCACACCGTTCCTGCTGGCACGGGTGGCAGAATTAACCGGTGGTGACAGTCTGAAATCAAATATTCAGCTGGTATTCAACAACGCAGTTCTGGCCTGTGAGATAGCAAAAGAATATCAACAAATTGTCTGATATAAATGAACGGGCAGTGTGAGGTCGCCCGAAATTACCTGAACCAGATTCCGTGTCTGGTTCAGGTATAAGGGGAGAGCATTATGGACATCATGAGAAGTATAGTGGGAATGGCAGTATTGCTGATAATTGCATTTCTACTATCAGTGAATAAAAAACGTATCAGTTTACGTACCACAGGAGCTGCACTGGTTCTTCAAATCGCGATTGGTGGGATCATGCTCTATTTCCCCCCGGGGAAATGGCTGGTTGAACAGGCTGCACTGGGCGTACATAAAATTATGTCTTACAGTGATGCGGGCAGTGCCTTTATTTTTGGCTCTCTGGTAGGGGACAAAATGGACGTACTGTTCGATGGGGCGGGTTTTATCTTCGCCTTCCGTGTACTTCCTGCCATCATTTTTGTTACAGCGCTTATCAGTCTGCTGTACTACATCAGAGTGATGGGGGGGCTTATCCGTATTCTGGGGGGGATTTTTCAGAAAGCTCTGAACATAAGTAAAGTTGAGTCATTTGTGGCAGTAACGACAATTTTCCTGGGGCAAAACGAGATCCCGGCAATTGTAAAACCGTTTATTAATCGTCTGAATCGTAATGAATTATTTACTGTCATCTGCAGTGGGATGGCTTCGATTGCCGGTTCAATGATGATCGGCTATGCCGGGATGGGGGTTCCGATTGACTATTTGCTGGCGGCGTCGTTGATGGCGATCCCGGGGGGGATCCTTTTTGCCCGTATTCTGAGTCCGGCCACAGAAGAATCAAAAGTCACTTTTGAAAATCTTTCTTTCACTGATACTCCTCCCAAAAGTGTTATTGAAGCAGTGGCCAGCGGGGCGATGACCGGGTTGAAAATCGCTGTCGGAGTTGCAACGGTAGTGATGACCTTTGTTGCTATTATTGCTCTGATTAACGGTATAATCGGTGGTATCGGAGGCTGGTTTGGTTATGGTAATATTACCCTTGAGGGCATTTTCGGCTGGATTTTGGCTCCCCTTGCGTGGATCATGGGCGTTGACTGGGCGGATGCTTCACTGGCAGGAAGTCTGATTGGTCAGAAGCTGGCAATTAACGAATTTGTTGCTTATCTCAATCTTTCACCCTATTTACAGCCAGGCAGTACGCTTGATGTGAAAACCACCGCAATTATTTCTTTTGCACTGTGTGGTTTTGCCAACTTTGGCTCCATTGGTGTGGTGGTGGGTGCCTTTTCAGCCATATCACCTCAGCGTGCACCTGAAATTGCACAACTGGGCATGCGTGCACTGGCGGCGGCCACCCTGTCAAACCTGATGAGTGCGACTATCGCTGGTTTTTTCATTGGGCTGGCATAAAAAATACAATCCCGGGTGTTACCCCCGGGATGTTTTTAACAGATATTGCGCGTTATTAACGGAAAGTGTTGGGTTATTGATGCTGGTGCTGGCACGTGACAGTGCTGCACATGCCATCGCAAAGTGAGCACTTTCCTGGAAACTACTTCCTTCCAGAAAACTGTAAAGCAGACCTGCCATAAAGCCATCATCTGCACCAAAGCTGTCCACAACGGCATGAACGGGCGGTGTGAGCAGAAATTGTTCTCCCTCTCTTTGGCTACAGAAAACGGATTCATCTCCCATCCAGACAAAAATCTGTTGCACACCCTGCTGATGTAGTGCGTTCACTGCGGTGAGTAGATCGGTCTCATTGTTGACAGGGGAACCCCATAATATCTCCAGTTCTTTTTGTGTGGGTTTCAGGGTATGGATATGCGGAAGCCAGTTTTTTACATTAACAGCCTTAAATTTCGACACTGTATCAATAAAAACGGGAATGCCGTCAGCGACCGTAAAGATCCATTCAAGGGCGGCAGGTGTCAGATTACAGTCAGCCAGCACCACGCCAGCGTGACGGATTAACATACGTGAGGCGTCCAGCAACTGCGGCGTCAGTTGTTGCAGAATATGGGTATCATTAATCGCCATCACTGTTTCTGCCTGTAGGTCGGCGATGGAGACATAAGTTGAAGTATTTTGTCCGTTCAGTCGAATACAATTGGTGACATTAACGCCGGCCAGGCGGGTCTGCTCCAGTAATGTTTCGCCATAAAAATCATTGCCTACAGCAGATATCAGATGCACATTGCGGCCCAGAAGGGCGAGATTATGGGCGATGTTGCGTCCGACACCTCCGGCAGAGCAGTAAATACTGCCCGGACTGGAGGATTTCTGTGGATAATGGATATCCGCCACCCCACGGATATCCATGTTAATCGCCCCAAGAACAACACAGTATTCCTGTTCTGTCAGGATGTAGCCTTTCCCTTTAATCGCACCTTTGCGCATCAGATCCATAATGTGTGCAGCAACACGCGACCGACTGATTTGTAAAATCTCAGCAATTTCATTCTGCTGGATCAGTGGGTTGTGACGCAGGATCCTGAGTATCTCTTTTTCTCTGTTGTCCATGATTATGCAACTGCCTGTTCGGTTTTTCGTCAGCGATCATCAAAGTAAATAGCTTCGTTTTTCCCGGTGAACGTGAAGCTAGGGGAGATTATACTTCCGGATGTTCATTCAGGGCAGAAGAATAATACATCAGTTAATTTTCTGTTAGTACTTTGTAGTCGAATGTTTGGGGAGTGTGTCTGAATGACAGCCAGATGGAATGACTTTTTGTAGCCAGGTCATGACTACGACTCATACGCTATTCTTAATTCTTATTTCTTTCCATTATACGCAAGTATTTTTAATTTAGGTTTATTACTATAATTATATTCACTTTGTCTTTATTCACTCTGTTTTTACTTACTCTCTATCTTTACTCATTCCATTACTCTGACCCTCACCCGATTATACTTACTCCCTTCCTTGTCTAATCTTCATTGCCACCATTATCATGGTATCCACCTTCTCCACCTTCTCCACCTTCTCCACCTTCTCCACCTTCTCCACCTTCTCCTTCATTCAATCATAACTACTGTAATTCATACGATACTCAGATAAGTTATTTTACTACGTTGTTGCTAATATCTACCTGTTATCAGTCTTCACTGAAACAGCAATTGATTTTAGTCATTATCCATAATGAACTGTATTGACTTAACGATGATTGTTGTTGACCTGAAGTGTTTTAACTATTCTGGTAAATATCAATACTTCTGTCATCACTGATTAACTGGATGTTTACTCTTTGATAAGGTATCCATGATTTCGTCATGTTTAACAGCGCAGGATAAACAATGAAATTAACAGAGTGAATTCCTGATTATATTTGTTCGTTTCTGATTATCTTGTATGTTAAACAAAATGAAAATTATCCATCCATGGTATATTTTATTCTGGTACCGTGTACCCGTTAACGCTCATGTTTTGAAGTGAGTTGTTTTTAACAGATTAAATGAGAGTGTATGATTTTATCAGGTTACAGATATGTGTTGGCCTTGTACACGTTTTTGCAGACTCACTGAGAGCAAGTTTGTAGTTTATGATGTGATTGGTCGCAATATGTTTCTTAATCTCCAGGTAGTGGGGTTTTAGCTCGTATTTTACAGTATTTCGTGATGTTTTATTGAGTCTGTATTTTCTTTACTCCTCGTTTATCTCATCTCTTTAGCTAATACCATCAGATAATCCATTTCTTTCTGCATAATGCTGCGTATCGTTAATAACCCGTCGTATCCATTCTGCTACAGCATGCCTGATAAATACCATCTGTAAGTTATTACCGTTATGAGCGAAAGCATTAATTCGTTCACAGAGCTTAAAACATCATTAACTTTCAGGAGTCATCAACATGCCTAAATCTTACACACCAAACTGGTTTTTTACCGCTTTACTTGACAATCACATCAATCAAATGATGGCACGCTATTCCTGCCTGCGGGCCTTACGGATGGATTTCTTCTACAGGAAAGATACGCCCGATTTCTTACAACCTGATCATCGCTGGCTTGAATTGCAGTTGCGTATGCTGCTGGAGCAGGTGGAACAATTTGAAAATATCGTTGGTTTCTTCTGGGTGATTGAATGGACGGCTGATCATGGTTTTCATGCGCATGCGGTTTTGTGGATCGATCGTCAGAGGGTTAAAAAAATATATCCCTTTGCGGAGCGGATTACGGAATGCTGGCGGTCTATTACACATAACAGCGGTTCGGCACACCGCTGTACATATCAGCCGCATTATACATACAACATCAACATTCCTGTGCGCCACAACGATCCTGAAAGCATCGATAATATTCGCGGTGCCCTGCATTATCTGGCAAAAGAAGAGCAAAAAGACGGGCTGTGTGCCTACGGCTGCAATGAAGTTCCTGAACGTCCTGCTGCAGGGCGTCCTCGTAACCCTCACTTCTGAAGCTTAAATCCTGAGCTTCCTGTCCTGGAAACATTCCGTCGGTAAAACCTTACCACCTTGCTTAATGATGTGAACTGAAGTCAACGGAGATCATTCACTCTTAACCACATCCGGTGTTCTGTCCCTTGTCGGTGACCTGATCTTCCCGTTCTGCTTCGGTTCTTCACTTATTCCATCAACCCCATCCGCAAGCTATAACACGTCAGCTCATTCACGGGCAGGACGCATTGTGGGCTGCGCATAACGGAGCATATCTTATGAATGCTATCCCTTATTTCGACTATAGCCTTGCCCCCTTCTGGTCATCTTATCAGAGCAAAGTCATCGGCGTTCTTGAGCGTGCGCTGCGTGAGCAGTCCGGCTCCCGGATACGACGGATCCTGCTTCGTCTGCCATGTGAATATGACAATACCTTCAACAGCAGAACGACCTGGTTTGGTATGGATTTTATCGAAACCGTCAGTGCGCTGATGAATGCGAAACCCGGACGCGACCTTTGCTGGCTCCTGACCCGTCATCCTGAAAAGCCGGAATACCACGTGGTGCTGTGTGTCAGACAGGAGTATTTCGACGGCCCTGAACTGGACCGGCTGATTCTGGATGCCTGGAGCAACGTACTGGGCTTCGCGTCACCGGGTGAAGCGGCACCGTACCAGAAACAGATAACCCGGGATGTGGTGCTGGACAGTCGTTCACCGGACTGCGAAGAGAGACTCAAAGAGTTGATATGGGCGTTCAGTGATTTCGCCCGCGATCGTCGTGGTGTGCACGATCCGGAAGCCCGTTGCCTCGCTGGTAATCCCTGGTATCCCGTAGCAGGCCAGCTCTGAAAGCTCGGTTCAGCATCTTTCCCTGCATTCGCCTAACCTTCATAAATCTCACAGAGGATATTCTGACCATGTTGACCTCAATAACAGGCCACGACAGCGTATTGCTGCGTGCTGACGATCCCCTGATCGACATGAACTACATCACCAGTTTCACCGGTATGACCGATAAATGGTTTTACAAGCTGATCAGTGAAGGCCATTTCCCGAAACCCATCAAGCTGGGCCGCAGCAGCCGCTGGTACAAAAGCGAAGTGGAGCAGTGGATGCAACAGCGAATCGAGGAATCCCGGGGGGCAGCAGCATGAAACGTGTTGTAATGCCAGTACGCTGGCAATGTGCAAAATGCCAGCGCTGGTGGGCACCTACGTTACCAATACTGGCTTAATGGCTACATACGGCGGTCAGTTT
>OKIR01000122.1_pt1 | contig 17545 bp, 17 predicted proteins | sample 1612941 | NCBI WGS metagenome assembly OKIR01 (sample SAMN04436824, study PRJEB24849) | human gut metagenome | biome: human gut; feature: NICU; material: stool | host: Homo sapiens | place: USA: Saint Louis, MO | collected 2011-07-14
CCCTTTTCAGCATCCTTCGGTATGTGGTCAAAGTTCACTCCGAGATAAGATTTCAGGGAAACGACTCCCTCCGCACTCAAATCTGTAAACAGATTGACTTTCTGGATTCCTGTCTCTACTGCTTTTTTCAAATTCTCATCTCCGGTGCCGGAACCGCCGTGAAGCACTAATGGAATCTCAATGCTCTCACTCAGCTCTTTCAAGAGCTCAAATTCCAGATGCGGAGTCCCTTTATATACTCCATGAGAAGTCCCCACAGCCACAGCCAGGCAGTCAACTCCTGTCTCTTCAATAAAACTTAATGCTTCTTTTTTGTCTGTAAGCCCGGAGTCTCTGGTTGATTCATATTCAAATCCCTGTCCCACATGCCCAAGTTCCGCTTCCACAGAGACACCCACCGCATGGGCTGCCTTGACGATTTCTTTTACTTCCCGTACATTCTCATCGTAAGGAAGTTCGGAGCGGTCTACCATAACGGAACTAAATCCGCTTCGGATGGCGAGCATGATCTCCTCATACGCCCCGCCGTGGTCCAGATTCAGCGCCACGCACGCCTCCGGGTATCTTCTCTCATAAAATCTGCTGATATAAGCCAGTTCCTCAATCCCATGGCATCCGGCGCCGTCTAGAATAACCGGCGCTTTGAATTCTGCGGAAGTCTGAAATGCAGCTTCTATTGTCTTATCGTTAAATACATTGGGCGCAGCCACGCCGTAATGTTCCTGTTTTGCTTTCTTTAAAATATCCGCCATTGAAATGATCATGTTTTATCTCCTCCTAATTTAAAATAATCCGATTGCTGAACCAAGCAGACACAATCCAAGAAGAGCAAATACCACTCTTCCGAATTTCTGTCCTTTTTTCCTAAAGAATATGTAGATCCCTACGATTAAAAGCAGCGGAAGCAGTCCCGGCAGAATACTGTCTAAAATGGCCTGTACCGTGGTCGTGGAACCTCCCATGGCAAACTTGATCGGAATTTCCAATTTTACTGTACTGGCTGACAACGCTCCCATCATAAACAGTCCGAGAATACTGGAACCTGTGATCAGCTGTTTGATCCATCCGGACTCCAGCAGCATGGATACCGCGTTTCTTCCGAGTTTATATCCAAGGTTGGTCAGGTAAAATCCTTCCATAAACGGGATGACTGCAAACATGAAACATATGAAAAATCCTGCAATTCCTCCTTTTGCACTGAAGCCTGCTGCCAGGGAAAAGATCAGCGGCTTCCATGTTCCCCAGTCAATGGTATCGCCGATGCCGGCCAAAGGCCCCATCAGCCCTGTCTTGATACCTGTGATGGCCTCGTCTGCCACTTCGCTGCCCTTTGCCTTCTGCTCCTCCATAGCAATGGAGATTCCCAGCAGCGGAGAACCCCAGATACCCTGGGTATTAAAGAAGTTCAGGTGCCGCTGAAGAGCTTTCACATAATCTTCTTTTTTGTCATAGAGTTTCTTTAAGATTCCTGAGATTGAATAGCAGAACGCCACGGTCTGCATACGTTCATAGGAATTGGACACTTCCACAGTATTGTACCAGCGCAGATACGCTTTCCTTATATCCTTTTTGGTGATTTCTTTGTTTTCCATAGGTACCTCCTCCCTATTCGTCATCGTCGTCACAGATCTGAAGTTTCTTCACCCGCTGCATGATCTCTTCCTGTCCGTCGTTCTTCATAAATAAAATAACCAGCGCAATACAGATTCCAAAAACCGCGGCTGCCATCGTGTTGATCTTTAAATACTGAACTGCAAAGTATCCCATGAAGTAGAACGGAAGCAGGGATCTCTGCCCGATGACGAACAAAATGATCGCAAAACCAAGGGCAGGCAGCACGCCTCCTGTTACTGAGATACCGTGGATGATCCACTGAGGCATGGCATTCAGGAATTTCTCCACAACGTCCGCTCCGAAATAGTTGGCGATGAACACTGGCGGGAATCTCATCAGGAATCCCACTGCCATCGGATAAATAACAGCACACCGGAACAGTCCTTTTTCATCCCCTGCCAGGGCATATTTATCGGCGACATGGGCCCACCGTGCATTGACGGTTCTTCTTAACTGGTCCAGGAAAACTCCCAGAACCCCAAACGGCACGGCCAATACTACCGCAGTAGCCGGATCAGCGCCGATTTTCATGGCGATGGGTATAGCGATCACACCCGCCAGACATTCATCCGCCGGAACATTTGCTCCCGGGGAGATGATTCCTACATATACAAGTTCAATGGCGGCACCGATCATCATGGCCTGAGGCACATCTCCCATCAGCAGGCCGATAGGAAGTGCCATAACCAAAGGCTGTTTCAGCACATAATGAAAGGTATAGCCCGGTGCTCCTCCCGCAAACCAAAACCATATACCCACAAAAACGGCAATTACAAAATTCATATCTTTCCCTCCTAACTTTCTCTGTATTTTTTCTCAATCTCGGCAAACGGCATTTTCACTTCCTCCGGCACGATATGGACCGCAACTTCCACCCCGCTCTGATCAAATTCCCGGAGCAGAGAGATATCTTCTTCTCCCAGCGAAACCGCTCTCAGGATCACCTTTTTATCCGATGCCTTGGGCAGTCCGCCCAGCTGGACATATTCCATCGGCACACCCTGTTTGTACAGTTCCAGACATGTTTTAATGTCCTTAAACAGAAGCATCACTTCTCCATCTTTATACTGGTTCTTTTCCCAGAGCCTTACGGCTTTCGGGATGTCATAGATTTTTACTTTTACATCTTTAGGCGCGGACGCCTCATAGATGTGGATCATAAAATCATCTTTTGCCAGTTCATTGTCTACGATAATAATTTTTGTCACCTTATGTATCTTGCGCCATTTGGTGATTACTTGTCCGTGGATCAGTCTGCTGTCAATCCTTACCAATGATATCTTCGCCATATGCTATCCCTCCTATTTTGATTTTTCATAGATTGCCATGCAGTCCTCTTTCCTAAGTGTTACAAAGCCTCCCACCGGACCGTATTTCGTGCAGTTCTCTGCCATTTCTTCGATTCTGTCACCGTCGATTCCTGCTTCTTCCAATGTTACCGGCATACCCACAGACCGGAAAAAATCCCGTGTCCTTCTGATGCCTTCCAGAGCCGTCTTTTCAGGATGATCCATGTTGTTTTCCACGTTCCAGACATTCACCGCATATTTCACAAAACGGGTCACATCTGTCTTGTACACATACTCCATCCAGTTCGGGATGATGATGGATAAGGTAGCTCCGTGTGTCAGACCATAGAAAGCCGTAATTTCGTGTCCAAGCATATGGCTGCCCCAGTCCTCGCTTCTTCCCACTCCCAAAATCCCGTTGTGGGCAATGGTCCCGGTCCACATGATTTCTGCCCGGCCCGCATATTCCTGAGGGTGGCTAAGCACTTCCGGGAGACAGCCGATCACTGTCTTCATCGTGGCCTCGCAAAGCCTGTCTGTGAAACCGCAGTCCGGCTCCAGTGTAAAGTACCGCTCTGCCACGTGTGAGAAAATATCCACCCCTCCTGCCGCTGTCTGGTAAGCCGGCAGAGAATAGGTAAGTTCCGGATTCATGATGGCAAACACCGGTTTAATGTTGTCTCCGGATGCGGCCCTCTTGGAATGTCCTCCCTCAGAGTTCGTGACAACCGTTGTATTGCTGGCCTCGCTTCCTGTCGCTGGGATCGTGAGGATCACTCCGACAGGCAGTGCCTCTTCAATCTGTGCTTTTCCCACAAAGAAATCCCACACGTCCCCCGGATAAGAAACTCCCATGGCAATGGCCTTTGCGGAATCAATAACGCTCCCTCCGCCTGCCGCCAGGATAAAGTCCAGTTTCTCTTCCCTGCAAAGCCTGATGCCCTCTCTCACCATTTCCACATCCGGATTGGCTTTCACGCCGCCCAGTTCCACGTATTCAATCTCATTTGCCTTCAAAGAACGGATGATCCTGTCATACAGGCCATTTTTTTTGATATGTCCTCCTCCATAGTGAAGCAGGATCCTTTTGCCGTACTTTTTAATTTCTTCCCCCACGCTGTTCTCTGTGTCTTTTCCGAAGATAAAATCCGTCGGACAGATAAATCTGAAGTTCTGCATGATATTCTTTTCTTCCTCCTTATTCCTCTAAGTCTCTGTTCTTTTCCCTGCCCCAGGAAAGCACCTCTTTTGCAAGTTTCTTCCCGCTCAGTTCTTCCCTGAGTTCTTCGGCCGCTATGAGCATTTCCATTCCCAGACCGCAGAGGGCATGTACATTTTCATAGGTCTTGCTGAAAACAGCCGCCACGTTAGAAGTTGTTCCCCCATTTAAGTCCGAGATCAGCAGGATATCCTGCCCTTTGCTCTTTTCAATCACCACCCTGATCTTTTCCATGTAGTCAGCCAGCGCATCCTCCGGTTCCAGGGCAAATGCCTCTGCATCGCGGATCTCTCCCACGACCAGTTCCGCCGACTTTATCAATTCTTCACCCCAGCACCCGTGGGTCAAAAGCAATAGTTTTGTCATACTTCACCTCGAATCATCTCTCTTGTCAGACTGACAGGTTCACTGTCCGGGACCATCTGAACAAATATTTTCGTTCCCTGGTCCAGCAGCCGCATCATCTCTTCCCCCTCCTTTTCTCCGATAAAAACATTGTCACAAATTTTTTTCTTCCCCCTCATATAAGGGAGCCGGCCAATGTTGACGGATTCTGTCAAAATTCCCGCATCGGCCAGTCTGCACACTGTCTCCAGTTCTTTGATCAGTATAAAAATGTCTTCTGTATCCTCTCTGATCTTCGTCCGTCCTTCAATTACCGTCAAAAATTCCGCTTTCACATTCCCCGGCACCGACATCTTCAGCACACTTTGGATCACAGGATCTGCTGCCACCTGGTTGTCCACGATAAAAAGCCTCTCACATCCTGTCTTCTTTAGCCATTTCAGCAGAACCTGCCCATGGATCAGCCTCTCATCCACCCGAAAATATTTCATATCGATCACAGCTTCCTTTCTATCATCCGATGAGCTGTTTCACATTGACAATACCTGTCTTACCAGCTTCCATAGCTACTTTTGGCATGCTGCGGAGGGTGCCGTCTTCCCGTTCTTCCAGGACTGAGATAAGCATAGGAAGATTTAATCCTGTGACACACTCAAGGCCTTCCTGCTTCAAACAGGACGCCGTCACGTTACACGGACTGCCTCCGAGCAAGTCCACCAATACAAGGACTCCTTCGCCGTCGTCCAGCTCTTTTGCTCTTTCTTTCACCTGTCGCGTCAATTCCTCCACATCATCCCCATGATTCAGCGTGAGCGCTTCAAGCTTTTCCTGCCTGCCAAAGACAAGCTCCATGCTCTTGATAATCGCCTCGCTGAAGTTTCCATGGGTTACCAATAGTACTCCAATCATAAGTTCACCTCCGTTTCGTGTTTGTCATTTATATATAGAGCAAAAACCATGCCAACTTAGTGTGTTATGACATTTTCACCAGTTCTGCGGCTTGCATTCGAACTGATGAAAATGGACGTAATATCTGCCAGGGAGGGTGTTCTTTATTTTTATTTGTGGTCTTTTTAATAAAAATAAATTCTCTAATTATACGACAAAGGACCGGAACACTGCTGCATGTTCCGGCCCTTTGTTCTGCCTGTCTTCTTTTCTTATTTAAATATCTTGATGGCCTCATGGATTTTTGTAAAATCTATCTCACAGAGTCCCTGAAAGATCCCCATCGGAACTGTTTCATCAAATCCATAGATGCTCAGGTCTGCGTCCTGTTTTAAATCGTAAACCAGTATCCTTTTTTTATCCGGATCTATGATCCAATACTCTCTCACTCCGGCCTCTGTGTATTTTCCTAACTTGATCGTCAGATCCTTCTTTTTTGTTGACTCCGACAATATCTCGGCGACGAAGTCCGGTGCTCCTAAAATTCTGCCCTCTCTGAACTTATCGCGGCTGCATACGATCATAATGTCCGGCTGTACGACTGTCTTGTCATCACAATCCAGCTGTACGTCAAGGGGTGCCTGGAGGGGGATACAGTCTCCTCCCTGCCTGTCAATAAAATCATATATTCTGCGGTACAGCTGTCCGGCGATCATCTGGTGGACATAGGTCGGAGCTCCCATGTCGTAGATAATCCCGTCAATCAGTTCGATCCTTCTGTCCGCAGAAATAGCATCATAATCTGAAATGGTGCAGTTTTCCGCAGTACTGCCCGAAATATAATCTGCCGATTCTCCCAGTTCTGCTTCGGATTCCCTGTTAAGGACTTTTTCCAGCGCTCTCAGTGTCTCATATCTGGGAGATTTTGTGACTCCCCCGAAGATTTTCTGCACTGTGCCTACAGGTACTCCCGACAATACTGAAATCTGCTCGTAAGAATACCCTAATTCTATTTTCCTTTGTTTCATTTCTTCCATCGTCATAGAACCCCTCCTTCAATGCCGCATACACCACACTTAAATTATAACCGCTTTATATCCGTAAAACAACCGCTTTTTCTCCATATTTATGCCATTAAAAAGTCTGATTATTCTTGTTTTTATCTGTCATTAGGAGTAAAATATAGTTATCAACTCATATTAAGAACGGACTATAAAGACATTGGAAAGGAGGATTTTGTCGATCGTATCCATACAATTTTATACCCCAAAAAGGAGGGACTGCGATGGAACTTCAGAAACTGCATTATGATGTGGCAGACGGAATTGCGACTATAACAATGGACTATCCGAAAAACTTAAATGCCATCGACGAACAGATGGCAGATGAACTGATTTATGCCGTAGAAAAGGCTGAGTCAGATCCGGATGCCAGGGTTGTGGTATTAAAGGGCGCACCGAAAGCATTTTCGGCCGGCGGTGATATCGGCTATTTTTATGACCTGATCAAAAGCGGCGGCGACATCAATATGGACGGACTCATCGGCAAAGTTGGAAAGGTTACAAATGGCCTGAAATCCATGAGTAAGATGGTCATTGTAGCAGTCAGCGGCGCTGCGGCAGGTGCAGGTTTCAGTCTTGCTCTTTCCGGCGATTTCATCATTGCGGCAGACAACGCAAAGTTTATTATGGCATTTGTAAACATCGGGCTCGTTCCGGATACCGGCGGTGCTTATCTTCTTGCAAAAGAGATCGGCGAAAAAAAGACGATGGAACTGTGTGCCACCGGACGTCCTGTAGATGCCCAGGAGGCCAAAGACCTTGGTTTTGTTTATAAAGTCACTGCAAAAGAAGATCTGGATGCGGAAGTTTACAAATTTGCCAAAAGATTAGCATCCGGACCACAGGTATCCTATAAAAATATCAAGAAACAGATCTATGCTGCGGCATTCTCTGATTACGAACGCTATCTGGATGATGTGGAAATCCCAACGCAGCATGAGTGTTCCAATACAGAAGACTTCAAAGAAGGCTGTTCTGCATTCATGGAAAAACGGAAACCTGAGTTCCAGGGAAAATAGGCAGCACACTGAAAGGAGGTAACGATATTGATCTCAAAAGTAGTGTCTAAAGAAGAAGCAATCGCAAAATTCCATGACGGCCAGACGATCATGTTTGGCGACTGGCATGGAGAGCACTCTGCAGAAGAGCTGATTACCGGAATGCTGGAAAAAGGGGTAAAAGACATTTCCGCTATCGCTGTATCCGGCGGTATGCCTGACCAGGGACTCGGAAGGCTGATCCACGAAAAGCTGGTAAAGGATCTGATTACAACCCACATCGGTCTGAATCCGGAAGCCCGTGATCAAATGTTTGCGGGTGAGTTAAATGTAGAATTTGTTCCACAGGGTACTTTTGCAGAACGCATCCGCTGCGGCGGAGCAGGTCTGGGCGGCTGCCTTACTCCCACAGGCGTGGGAACAGATATCGAGAAAGGAAAACAGAAACTGACCATTGATGGGAAAGAATATCTCCTGGAGCTTCCGCTCCACGCAGATGTTGCTCTGATCAAGGCATGGAAAGCCGATACGATCGGAAATATCGCTTTCCGATACACCGGAAGAGCCACTAACAGCTACATGGCTTTTGCAGCAGATATCGTCATTGTCGAGGTTGAAGAATTGGTTGAAGTAGGAGAATTAGGTCCTGATGATATTGATGTGCCTGCTCCAATCATCGATATGGTTTACGTAAGAACCGGCGAAAAGAAACCTTTCTGTCCGATGTGGCAGCGTGCGAGAGCAAAAGCAGAAGGAGGTGGAAAGTAATGGCAGGACTTACTGGACGTGCACTGATCGCATCCCGTTGTGCGAGATTTTTTAAAGACGGAGATTTTGTTAATTTAGGAATCGGGGTTCCCATGATGTGTGTCAACTATCTGCCGGAGGGTGTAGAACTTTGGCTGGAGGCCGAGATCGGCATTGTCGGCTGCGGTTCCACACCAAAGTGGGAGGATGCAGATCCGGATATTATTGATGCGGGAGGCCAGCCTGCTTCCATCATCAAAGGAGGCAGTATTTGTGACCACACGACTTCTTTTGCTTTCATCCGCGGCGGCCATGTTGACGCAACCGTACTCGGAACGCTGCAGGTAGATCAGGAAGGAAATATAGCCAACTGGACCATTCCCGGCAAACTTGCCCCGGGCATGGGCGGCGCAATGGATCTCTGCGCCGGTGTAAAAAAGATTATTGTTGCTACTGATCACTGTGAAAAGAGCGGCGCTTCTAAGATCCTAAAAAAGTGCACTCTTCCTCTGACCGGAGCTAAATGTGTCACTGACATCGTAACCGAACGGTGTTATTTTGAGGTGACGGACGAGGGGCTGGTCCTCAGAGAATTAGCTCCCGGCTATACGGTGGAAGACATTCTCGCCTGCACAGAGGCTGATGTGATCGTGCCTGATGAAGTGGGAGTTATGGAATAATGGCAATTTCTACATAATTTCCGTTCGGCACTTATAATGCCTCACTCCAATCATGCAGAAAATGGACGTAATATCTGCTGGATAAGCACCTATCAAACAAATGCGCGGCATAAACGGCAGTAATAAATTTTTATTTTGGAAACAGGCAGCAAAATTCTAAAAATTTGCTGCCTGTTATTTATAATTCTATTCCCTGCTTCTCTTTATTACCTGAATGCCCACCAATGAAATTCCAAGAATCAGAATCAAGAATTGTATATCTGCCGAATCTCCGGTCTTTGCCATAGGCTCTGTCTTCTTTCTTACTCTTTTTTGATACTCCCATTTAGGTGCCTGTTTCTTTACTGTCCTGTCTTCGTTTTCTTCTGTCTCAAACCCATTCTCCGCAGTTGTCCCAGATTCCTCCGATGTTGATTCTGTTCTCTTAGGCTCTTCTTTCCATTTTGCTTTCAGCGTCATATTTTCATACACCGGATCTCCAAAGTTCCATTCTGTTTCGTTTCCATCCTTGTCTGTATAATACCAGCCTTCTAATACATAACCCGCTTTTACCGGATCTTCAGGTTTTTGTACCTTCTTTCCGCTGTCCGCGGTCTGCATTTGGGGCGGTTCGCTGCCTCCATCTGTGTCAAAGGATACTTCCACTGTTCCAGTAAGCAAGATTTCCACTGTCACTTTTTCCCCTTCCGGTGTCTCATAGGTCAATAGAAATTTCCCTGTATTCTTTGATGTTTTTGCCTGGTTGATGGCTTTCAGCTGTTCTTCGTCTATCTTAAAATCTTCCAGCTTTAAATTATTCCCATCCTTGTCTTTGCCCTTTACACCGCACAGCTCTTTTATTTCTTCTACTCCGAAACCTTCTCCTCCGGTCTCTTTTTCCACATTATTAGCCCCTACCATGCCGGATGCAGTTCCGCTGTCCGGAGCCGTCACATCCGTTCCATTTCCTCTCAAAGAGACTGTAATGACTACCTGAGTGCCCTGTTCTGTTGCGATTGTCAGAGGATAGTCACCAATCTCTCCGTTTTTCTTGGCCTCATTGATGACATTGATCTGATCCCTGTCGGGCAGTGTAAAATCTTCCAGATCAAATGGAATGCCGTCCTTGTCTTTCCCGTTTGCTTTCGTCAGTTCTTTGATTTGTTCGTCAGTAAACCCTTCACCGCCGGTTTTGCTGATCACATGGTTCGCACCCAGCTGTTCTCTGCTGTCCAGATCAATTTTATTTTCATCCCGGAATGGACCAAAGTAAACCATCGTAAAATATTTATCTACCTTAATATCCTGCTGCTCCTGAAATGGGGATTCCTCTGTAAAATCATACTCTGTTCTCAGAAGTCCCGTCCTGGATGTAGCCCTGATAGCCAGAGTCCGGGACTGCGCATATGTTTGTCGCAGTACCTGGTGTCTTCGTACCGTATTTACCGCATCCGATTCCCGGCATAGATGTATTCTTGTCACCGACAGCTTTGACCAGCGTGCTGCCTCCGCTGATAACGATGTTGGAAACATTGAAGCCCTCCGGTGTTTTCTCCCATTCTGACTCCGTCGTCTCAGCACCACCGGACCCGATACCGGGAGAATATTTCCCTCCGGACGCATAAACTGTTCCTCCCGTAATATAGATTCCGTCTACCGGAGTTACCTTTCCTCCTCCGATGCCTGCGCAGAGGGTTCCCCCTTTCGCAGTGATGATACCTCCCTCTATGCGAATATTTTCTGCATATTGTTTTGTATCGGTTCCCCCATTGGCATAACTTCCGCAGGCTGCGCCGATGGCACAGTTATGTTCTCCTGCCTGTGCATTAACAATACCGCCTTTGATGGTCAGATTGGAAAATCCGGATTCTTCCTTTACTGTTCTGTTTGCAATGATATTTCCGATGGCCGTTGTATGCATTTTGGTTCCTTTTGCCTCCAAAGAACCACAGGTGTCTTTATCGCACTGATGCCCCTTCTCTCCTGCATGTTCACACTGAATGATAAGCTCAGTTTTATCCATGCCTTCTTTCACTAAGGCTCCATAGTTCTGTACACCACAAGAAAGCATGTTGTTCCCCACCAATGTAATTGTCACATTGGCATGTGAAACGTCCATGCAGTTTTTGCTTCCGCTGTTGCTGGTGACACTGACATTGTCCAATGTAATATCTGTCGTGACTCCTGCTTCGACTTTTATATAATATGAAGTGGTTTTTCCGATAATCCGGTAGCCCAGAGGGTTTAAAGATGTCTCACTGCTTGTACCCCCCCCCCGGTCGCTCCGGAGCTCTTAATCGTGATATTTCCTTTGCTCACGTCCAATAAGGTCTGCCCGTCGGCTGTCTTTTTTACAGGTTTCTGAACTTGTTTCACCTGTTGAACAGAACCCTTTTTTACAGCGTCTTCTGTCGGTTTACAACCTGAAACCTGTTCTGTTTCTTTTGGCAAGTCAATATGCTCTTTTACAGTTTCCATCAGTATTTTTGTGTCAAGTTCTGTCCCATCCTCTGTTGTCTGTGTTATGGCTTCCACTGAGCCTTCTGTCTCCTGAGCTTCAGCTAAAATTGTTCCATGTGCTGCCGTAATCGCCAACACCATGGAAATCATCCATATACGTTTTCTTTTCTTCATTTTTGTGATCCCCCTGCATTAAATTTGCCTTTTCCACTTCACAGTTTTTATATCAGGTCCGGTTTGGATTATGGATAGTTAGATTTTATATGCAAATTTTAATCACAAAAAGCCGGAGCATCATACTGCGGTGCTCCAGCTGCAATTATTTCATTTTCTTATAGATCAATCCTGCCCCTGTCAGAGATACTCCAAAGATCATAAAGAGATATAAGACTTTTGTTTCATCTCCGGTTTTCGCAGTTCTTGTAACAGTCTGTTCTGACTTCATTCGTTTGCTGTACTCCCAGTCCGGGATGGTTTTCTCAGTTGTAGATGGTTTTACTGATTCGGTCTTCGTTTCTGTCGTAGACATGGTCTGTTCTGTGTCCTCTGTTCTGGGTACTTCCTTCCACTTAGCTTTTAATGTTATATTCTCATAGACAGGATCTTCAAAATTCCACTCTGTTTCGTTTCCATCTTTGTCTGTGTAATACCAGCCTTCAAATACATAGCCTTCTCTTACCGGATCTTCTGGTCTTACTACTTTTTTACCGCTGTCTGTACTCTGCATTTCCGGCGGTCTGCTTCCTCCATTTGTGTCAAAAGATATTTCGACCGTTCCTGTGAGCAGCACTTCCACCGTAACTTTTCCTCCGCCCGGGGTCTCATAGGTCAGCGGGAACTTTCCTGTATTTTTAGAGGTTTTGGCTTCATTGATTGCTTTTAACTGCTCTTCATCTATCTTAAAGTCTTCCAGCTTGAAGTTGTTTCCGTCTTTGTCTTTGCCTTTGATTCCGCACAGTTCTTTGATCTCCTCTTCTTCAAACGCCTTTCCGCCGGTCTCTTTCTCCACGTCGTTGGCTCCCACCATGCCGGTTTCAGTTCCGCCGTCCGGTTTCGCTGCATCTGTTCCGTTTCCCCTGAGAGAGACCGTAATCGTTACCTGAGTGTTATTTTCTGTGGCGATAGTCAGCGGATAGTCTCCGATTTTTCCGTTCTTCTTGGCTTCATTGATGGCATTGATCTGATCTTGATTCGTCAGGATAAAATCATCTAAATTGAACGGATTTCCGTCTTTGTCCTTCCCATTTGTTTTCGCCAGCTCCCTGAGCTGTTCTCCGGTGAATCCCTCTCCTCCGGTCTTGCTGATGATATGATTGGCTCCCAGCTGTTCTTTCGTATCCGAATTTATTTTATTTTCGTCACGGAATGGTCCGAAGTAGACCACGGTAAAATATCTGTCTACCTTGATATCTTGATTCTCCTGAAAAGGTGATTCATCTGTAAAGTTATATTCTGTTTCAGAAATGCCGTCTTGTATATAACCTTGATATCCTGTATCAGGAACCGCTACAACATTTCTTACCTCTCCAGTTACTCCCAGATCGGATTTTCCACAGCCAATCCCAGGCATATCAGAATCTTTATGACCAACTGCCCTCACTAAAGTATTCCCTCCACTAATTATAACATTTGATATCTGGAAATAAGAGGATAGGCTCGGATCAACACTTCCACCAGAACCTATTCCAGGTGCATTTTTGCCTCCATACGCGTAAACTGTCCCACCTGTTATGTATATTCCATCAACGGGGACTCCTCCTCCACCTCCTATACCAGCGCAATAATCTCCTCCTTCTGCTGTTACAATTCCCCCATTGATACATATATTTTTTGTATATTTTCCACTCTTTATAAAGCTCGCACAAGTAGCTCCTATAGCACAATTATGTTCACCAGCTTTTGCTCTAATAATGCCTCCTTTAATCGTCAAATTTGAAAATCCGGACTCATCTTCTATTTCTCTATTTTTTGTAATATTTCCAATAGCCGTTGCATGCGTTACAGTCCCTTCAGCCTCAAGAGACCCACAGAATTCTTCTGTACACTGATGCCCTTTTTCACCTGCATGTTCACACTGAATAATCAATTCAGTATTATCCATTCCGTCTTTCACCAGCGCTCCATAACCTGTAATCCCACAAGAAAGTGTGTTGCTTCCCACCAATGTAATGCTCACATTGGCATGAGAAACGTCCATACAGTTTTTATTTCCGCTGTTGCTGGTCACGCTGACATTATCCAATGTAATGTCCGTTGTAATACCTGATTCTACTTTAATATTATTCGAAGTGGTTGTACCCGTAATCCGATAGCCTTTGGGGTTTAAAGATGTCTCACTGCTTGTACCCCCCCCCGGTCGCTCCGGTACTTTTAATCATGATACTTCCTTTGCTTACGTCTAATAATGTCTGTCCTTCAGCCGTCTTTTTTGCAGTCTTCTGCACTTGTTTCTTACTGGGTTTTTTAATGTCGATTTCTCTCTGATCTTCGTTTGAAATATGTTTTGCCTCTTCCGACAGATTTATCTGATCCTTTAAATTCTCCATAAGTGCTTTTGTATCCAAAATCTGTTCAGATTCTGTTGTTTCCGAAATTGTTTCTTTTACGGCTTCCACTGGACTTCCAGTCTCCTGAGCCTCTGCAAAAACAGTCCCCTGAACTGCTGTCATGGCCACAGCCACAGCAAATATCCAGATTCTTCTTTTCTTCTTCATCTTTGTGATCCCCCTGTTATTATTTTTCCACTTCGAGTTTTTGGTTTTTATATCAGGTACTGGTCCTTTATTAAAAAGTTAGTTCCCTTTTGCCTCAAATAAAACCAGACAGCAAAATATCGCTGCCTGGCTTTATCATAATATATGTAGCTTTACATAGGTTTTAAATTTTTATTAAGCCGGCCGACCATCCAGCTTATACGTTTCTCCCTTCCGGCATCCGTTTTTGCATCAAAATATGCCCGCGTATATGTCTTCTTTACCGACGGGGACATCTGCTGAAAATTGGAGTAAGCCGGTTCATATGCTCTCAGCAGAGCAGATAAAACATCGATTTCTTCCTCTGTAATTACTGGTTTTTGGGGAGCATCCCATTGACCATTTTCTTTAGCCTGCTTTATCTTTTCCTTGCCATGATCAGTCATCATTCCTTGCTTTTCAAGTTTCTTGGCCAGCACTTTGTTCTTCTCAGACCATTTGCTGTTTTTCCTGCGCGAAGAAAAATACTTTTTGTAACTCGTCTCATCAATACGTTTCATTTGTCCGTCAATCCATCCAAAACAGAGAGCTTCCTCAAGTGCCTCACCTGCTTTAATGGTTTTCGGTCCGCCTGCCTTGCCGAATAACAGCCATACACCCTCACTGGAAACACAATGATCTGATAGCCAGTTACGAAAGCCCTCTCTATTAGAAAATTTCAGTATTTCACCCACAATATAGTCCTCCATCTGATTACTGTTCGTCCGATACTTGAATTTTCTTTTATCTTAATCTCTGTTCACGAAATTGTCAAACAACTCTGTGCCAGTCATCGAAATAACTTTTTCTTAGCTAAAATGATACAAGACAAAGAAGCTCCCAAAGCTATCAAACAATAAACTATATTTGTCTCATCCCCTGTTTTTGCTGTTCTTGAGACAGTCTGTTCTGAGATTTTTCGTCTGCTGTATTCCCAGTCCGGTACAGACTTTTCAGTTGTAGATGCTGATTTTGTCTTTGTTTCCGTTGTAGGCATACTCTGCTCTGTGGTCTCTGTTGTGGGTACTTCTTTCCATCTGGCTTTTAATGTCATATTTTCATACACTGGATCATCAAAGTTCCACTCTGTTTCATTTCCCTCTTTGTCTGTGTAATACCAGCCCTCAAATGTATATCCGTCTTTTACCGGGTCTTCTGGCTTTGATATCTTCTTCCCACTGTCCGTGCTCTGCATTTCCGGTGGTTTGCTGCCTCCATTTGTATCAAAAGATACTTCCACAGTTCCTGTGAGCAGCACTTCTACCGTCACCTTTTCTCCATCCGGTGTCTCATAGGTCAGCGGAAACTTTCCTGTATTTTTGGATGTCTTGGCTTCATTAATAGCTTTCAGCTGGCCTTCATCAATCTTAAATTCTTCCAGTTTCAGATTATTTCCGTCTTTATCTTTGCCTTTGATCCCGCACAGTTCTTTGATTTCATCCTCTTCAAATGCCTTCCCTCCGGTCTCTTTTTCCACGTCGTTGGCTCCCACCATGCCGGACTCGGTTCCTCCGTCCGGCTTTGCTGCATCGGTTCCGTTTCCTCTCAAAGAGACAGTAATCGTTACCTGAGTGTTATTTTCTGTGGAAATCGTCAGCTGGTAATCTCCGACCTCTCCGTTCTTCTTTGCCTCATTAATGTTATTGATCTGATCTTGATTGGGCAGAGTAAAATCTTCTAAGTTAAATGGATTCCCGTCTTTGTCCTTCCCGTTTGCTTTCGCCAGCTCTTTGAGCTGCTCCCCGGTGAATCCCTCTCCTCCGGTTTTACTGATAATATGATTAGCTCCCAGTTGTTCCTTATTATTCGGATTAATCTTATTTTCATCCCGGAACGGACCAAAATAAACCATCGTAAAATATTTGTCTACTTTAATATTCTGCTTAGCTTGAAATGGTGATTCCTCTGTAAAATCATATTCTGTCTCGGATGTTCCGTCTTGGATATATCCCTGATAACCGGTGTCTGGAACTGCAGCTACATTAGAAGCGCTGCCTATCACAGCGTTCCCTGCTTTACCGCAGCCAATCCCCGGTACATCAGTAGTTTTATCTCCGACTGCCCTGACTAAGGTATTTCCTCCGCTAATAATAATATTAGATACATTATAAGCCTCAGGCATAAAATCCTCTGTCCCATCAACAAATCCTCCAGAACCAATTCCAGGAGAATATTTTCCGCCAGTTGCATAAACAGTTCCCCCCGTTATATAGATTCCATTAACAGGAGTTAACCTTCCTCCACCTATGCCTGCACAATCCTCTCCTCCTTCTGCAGTAACAATTCCTCCGCTAATCCTTATATTTTTCGTAAATTTCCCACCATTTGTAAAACTCCCACAGGCAGCTCCGATAGCACAGTTATGTTCGCCAGCTTTTGCTTTGATAATTCCTCCTTTGATCGTCAAATTTGAAAATCCAGACTCGTCCGCTACTGTTCTATTTCTTACAATATTTCCGATCGCTGTTGCATGTGTCGCAGTTCCCTTAGCCTCAAGAGAACCACAAGCATTTTCCGTACACTGATGTCCTTTCTCATCTGAGTGTTCGCATTGAATAATCAGTTTTGTGTCATCCATTCCATCTTTCACTAATGCTCCGTAGCTCTGAATTCCACAAGAAAGTATGTTACTCCCTACCAATGTAATAGTCACATTAGCATGGGACACATCCATACAATTTTTATTCCCGCTGTTGCTCGTCACACTGACATTGTCAAGAGTAAGATCTGTTGTAACACCTGGCTCTACCTTAATACAATTCGAAGTGGTGGTTCCCGTAATCCGGTAACCGTTGGGGTTCAAAGATGTCTCACTGCTTGTACCCCCCCCCGGTCGCTCCGGCGCTTGTAATCGTGATATTTCCTTTGCTTACATCCAACAATGTCTGTCCGTCAGCCGTCTTTTTTACAGACTTTTGGACCTGTCTCGTACTGCTTTTTTTCATGTCAATTTCTTCTCGGTCTTTGGCTGAAATTTGTTTTACCTCTTCTGGCAAATCTTTCTGCTCTTTTACAGTTTCCACAGATCCTGTTGTATTCAGGACCATTTCAGTCTTCGTTGTCTCTGTCATGGCTTCCACTGAACTCTCTACATCCTGAGCCCCTGCCCCTGCAAAAACAGTTCCCTGAACTGCCGCCATGGCTAATACCACAGCGAATATCCAGATTCGTCTTTTCCTTCTCATCTTTGTGATCCCCCTGTTATAATATTTTTCCTTTTCCACTTCGAGTTTTTATATCAGGTACTCGTCCTTTATAAAAAAGTTAGTTTTCCGATAAAAAAGAAAACTAGGCAGCAAAAATGAATTTTTGCTGCCTGATGCTGTATACTCACAGGGTTCACCGTGTTTTATACCCTTCGGGTGGACGCGCTTTGCGCGATAAGGTATACCCACAGGGCACACCGTGTTTTATACCCTTCGGGTGGGCGCGCTTTGCGCGATAAGGTATAAGTTATTTACCACTATTTCCGTCGCGATTTTGAAATGCGCTCCTCCAATAGCGGTAAATAACTTTCGAAAAGTGGCACCTTT
>OKIR01000128.1_pt1 | contig 17162 bp, 28 predicted proteins | sample 1612941 | NCBI WGS metagenome assembly OKIR01 (sample SAMN04436824, study PRJEB24849) | human gut metagenome | biome: human gut; feature: NICU; material: stool | host: Homo sapiens | place: USA: Saint Louis, MO | collected 2011-07-14
AAAGATAACATTTTTGTTATCTCTGGTCGCTTACTCATTCTGTACCTCCTTAAATTCTAATTTTATTCATCTGTTGCAAATTCACAGATTGCTAAAATATCATCTATACAAAACTCTAGATCTTCTGCAATATCACATACAATCGTGCCACCTTTGCTCTCTTGCCCGTCCATTTCAGCCACGCATTTTCCGCATCTATTTTGACTATTACATCTAATCATCTTTTCCTCCTCAAATACTAAAAATACGGGGTTTTGCACCTTGCACGATCCGGAGTTGAACCGGCTCGTTCAGGGAATCGAACCCCTCTGCACCCCGCTGGATGTCCGTCACCCACTAATTTTTATATCCTGGACAATAGTAATCTGTCGCTACATAATCATCTATTGGTTTACAATAAACCATTTCGCCCTCGTCATTGTCCTTCACCAATTCGCCTTTTATGCAAGTGGCGCAGCATTTATCGTCATACCACTCTTCCATATTGCCCTCCTAAATCTTAATTTTACAAATAAAAAACCACCAACCGTTATTGGTTAGTGGTCTTTGAATTTAATGTGTTTTAGTGCCAGATATGATATTGCTAAAACCCGATTATGATGCAGAAATTCTTGTTTATCCATTCCGTCGAAGTAATCTTCCAGGGTGGTTATTGCCTCATCTACCATCGTATCAGGGGCTATATCTTCTGCATATTGTTTAAGTAATACATCGTAGTATTCTTCTTTTTTAATATCCATGCAGTTCTCTCCTTTTTAGATATTATACCACTAACCAATATTCAGTTGTCAATGTTCTGTAAAATCCTAAATTAATCGCGAAAACTTATCGCGCCCGCTATTGCGAATAGTGTGGCCGGAATAAGCAAGTTATCTGCTGTTGCACCGCTGGCGAAATATACCCAGAGTAATAATACCGTCATCATATATCCCATTTCACGCCTCCTTAAACGTCAATGCTCTAACCTGATTGTTTCTTATAATATCCTCATGATTAAGTGCCACATTAATAAGTTCGCGACACATGTTATTGTGTTCTTCCCAGGTCATATTGCTTCGCTTTTGGACTCTTATGTAAGTCCCCATTTCAGTTTTAAATTCCATGTTTTTATTCCTCCGTTTCTACAAAAATTCTGTATTTTTTGCCTTTTACACTTTTCGTCTTGATCTGAACATCAAAAAACTTTTTCACCTGCTTGGAAAATTCGATATTTGACATCGGGGTAAATGAATTTTCCACGCAAAACTCAGAATACTTCCTGAAGACCTTATTTGTCGGTTCATTCAGAACGTCACATTCGTCCAACTCCCTGAAAAATAATAGAATTGGATTATTGCTTTCTTCGTACTCTTTAAGACTCTTTTGTACTTTGTTCGCCTTAGTAAATCCCTGATTTTCAAGTACCCGTTTCAGTCCCCGCAGTCCGGCTTGAATCAAATACTCCATGGGACCTTGTTGGATTAATTTGTATTTTATGTATGGATCAAAGTCCGGGTCATCTCTGGTAAACTTCGCGTCAAACGGGATGATCGTCATTCGGCTGAGTACGGCCCCGGTGCGGTCCCGGATACGCGGTATCGTGTTCGCCGAAAATATCAGCTTGGAATAATTGTAAAGAGTGAATGGATCACGTCCCTTCTGCTCTACTGTTACCGGGTTCCCGGATACAATCTTTTTGAAGACTGCCGGGGACGAAATAAATTCTTCCTCAATGTCGTCACCCACGTTTGCCAGTTTGTTGAACAACTCAGCTGTCTTAAACTGATGACCGATTTCCTTCAGATCAAGTGTAGCCACATTTTCACTTCCAAGGAGTTCAATCAGCATGGACAGGAACGTGGATTTCCCGTTCTGCCGTTCTCCTGTAAGAATCGCACATTGACGTAACTCATTCCGCCGATAAAAACAGTATCCGATGAACTCATCCATCAATGCCCGAATCTGATCATCCTGACAGGCCATCTTATTAAGTGTTTTGTCGGTCAATTCATCATATGCCCCATGGACAAAGTCCCAGGGAATTTTATTTGTGATGATAATGTCCGGATTGAACTCAAGTAACTGGTCCGTATGGAGATCATAGACTCCATTTTTGAAGGCAATATAATGAGCCGGTGCCGGCTTCACATTGTCCCTAACCAGTAATTCCAAATATGACATGACTTCCATTCGTTTTGATTTACTTAAATTTGGAATATGCCGGATCATTTCGGATTCGATATACACAGGATCAGCGACATAAATCCCATCGCAATAAATATGAAGCTGGCCGCTGATCTTTACAATGTGGTTATTATTTTTAAGGAAATTCGCAAATTTATCGAACAGAAAAGTCTTCCCGGAAAAGAAGATCGGTTTTTCAAAAGCATCGTCCCGAAGAATTGTTTCAATTTCCGAATCCTCGAGCGGTTCTTTTAGTATGTATTGATTTATGATGCGGATGGTCTGCCGGCACTCATCTTTTGTGAATCCGTTCGACTGCAACGTTAAAATATAATTGAAAAGTGCCTGATTTCGTCCGTCTCCGGCGGACATTGTGAGAAAATCCATGGAGTAGTTAACCGGTCGTAGCCACGCCGGGAGTGTTTCGTATTCCTCATCATCAAATTTGTCATAGTCAATGGGGCGTTCTTTGCCCCTGACCTTCAGAATCGAATAGCTGTTTCTACACCCGGCCTTAATATCGGCCACCAGGCCACACGCCAATTTCTTTGAATTACCACAATTTTTCACAACGTCATTTTTGAAAAGAAAGTGGCGGCCTTTATCTGTGTCATAAACCCGACACCGCAATTCCTGGTCATCTACGATGTTCATGAGAACTTCCGCTTGTTCCCGATCATCTACGTCAACCAGAATCGCATCTTCCGCAAGTATCCCGGCGTACTCGTTTAACTTCGACGCTGATTCATAATCAAGAAGCTGATCCGACGGAACATTTTTAAAAGGCATCAAGCACTTTTTATTCTTCGTAATCACATACCCTCTAAAAAATTCACTCATATTTCTTTATCTCCCGATCCAGATACCAGGCGGCCTTTTGAAGATCTTCTTTGTACTTTTCGGGATCTTTTTTCCCGGCCCTTGAAATATATTTCACGGCATTGCCCAAATTGAAATTCAATTTCTTTGCGTCAATAAAATCAATCGTTTCAATTCCACCGTCCTGATAGTGATCTGGATTAATCGCTTCTTTTATCACATCAACTCACCTCTCTGATTCCGTACTGGTATAGACGATCTTTCGCCAAATTTATGTACCATTCTCTGTCTAAATGTTCTGTTACCTTTGCTTTTGTTATGTCGTCGTTTTCAACAAAGCAGTGATCCGGGGTAATACCGAACTTGGCAGGATTAGACCCGGAACGACATTTTAATATTTTTCCGTCATTGTCCCGCTTGGATGCAAATACCCGGTAACACTTGTAGGAATAAGGTTTCCCATTATGCTCCACATGCTCATATTTTCCGGACAATTTCACAATTTTCTGAAAATCTATCAAATCGGTCGCTTTTCCGATCGTCTGTTCCACCGGCGTTCCATGGACCATGAAGTCCACCAAAGCCTTGTTAATAATCGGCAAATCATTGTCCAGCTTTGTCAGTTCCTTCACGTATGCACCTTTCCGCTCAACTTCGCCTTCTTCATCTATCCAGACATAATTATTCACATCCTTCTGATAGATTTCCCGAAGAACGTCCAGGCCAAGCCCCATTCGTGTCCTTGATTCCCACTCATAACAAATATCGTCGATCGTGTCGAAATCTTCGTCCGTGTCTGGGATCTGAATAATCAGACCGTCGGTATTCGACTGGATCAGTTCACAATGACCTTCCAAATGCTCTAAAAGGTCGAGTAAAAGAAGCTGTCCATTGACACAAATCGCGTTTGCGTTCCGTGGATCATAAGCCTGTGAGAATTTATCCTTACAGATACCGAACGTAGCGTTTAATACGATCTTATACGGTGCCTGTTCTTTCTTTTTCTTCTCAGCCTTCAACTTCAACCGGTAATCGTAAATATCTTTATACTTCTCAGGACTGCGGCTATTTCTGGTCAATAGACCATACTCGATCATGATGGATGGATAAAAACTGTTCACATCTACATGGAGTAACAGTCCTTTTCTATGTACCGGTGTCTCAGGTGCCCCGTGCAGTCCACCCCATCCAAAGTGATGGGGAACCCCACATATTTCAACAGTAAGACTTCGTTTGTAAAAATATTTCCGCCATGCTTCGGGGTCTTTCCAGTTATATTTTTTCATCTGTTCCCGGTATTTGGCTTTTTGACTAGATGTCACTGCCCACTTATATTCCCGTTCAGCATGACTGTATTTTTGTTTCATTTCTTTCGTACAGTCTTCGGGTGCGTTCCGGAACCAATCGACAACGAATTTATATTTTTTAATGTGCAGGGTATCCACCAGTGCATCCATGTATTCGAATTCGTCATCATGCGGTTTCTTCTGACAGTCAAGAATTTTCGCGGACAACTGAGCCTGCGTCCTACCCAGATCGTAAAGTGGAAGGTCGAATGTTGTGACAAGAGACATATGAGAATCGAAGTCATTTTTTCTTTCTAAGAAAACTTCAATCGTCTGCTCCACGTCGTGAGTACAATACCGGATTGTCTTCTCAATTTCTGCCGGAGTAAGTTTCCGATCAATATTGAAATCCACGTCAGATTCCTTGATATTGTTCCCCATCATCCCTTCCAGAGCCTTCAGACTTATTGGGGGATTTGGCATCACATCGTAATTGATCAATGGAATTTTATTAAGCAGACTGCTGAAGGTATAACCGGACTGTTTTTGAACAATGATCCAGTCATTAATTTTTTTCGGATTGAATCCTGCAACGATGCTTTTTAGAATAAACTGATCGTAATGCCTGCTATTAAATCCGACCCAAATATCTGATTTATGACGCTCGTAAAATCGTTTTAACTGGTCCGGATCATTTACGATTGCAGTAGTCTTTTTCTTGAATGGCTCGATCAAAACGACCATCCAGTCATATTTAAAAACCTCAAAATCGTAAAAAACAAGCATATTAAATTTCTCTTGCTAATCTGAAGGCGATCCGCGCAACGTTGCGTAAATTCTCTTTTACGAAAGTTTTATTCGTACATTGCAAAGAGTTTAAATATTCATTGTAACTTCCGAAGTCCTCCGGATTTGATTTTTTACTTTTCTCATCCCGTTTGAGTTCTTCTCGTGCCAGTTCCAAACTAGCGATCATGTAATCAAATTTATCCATATATTTATCCTTTCAGAAAATGCCCGACATATAGCCGGGTACTGTTCAATTAATCATCCCAGACTTCCACGATGGAAATGCTGTTAAACGCGTCGTTGTCATATTTGATCTCACAATTTAAACCTTCGAGTTCTTCGTCAAGGTCTAAAATGAGTTCTGCAAAATCGGCATAACTACCGAATGTGACCGGTTTTTCCGGTTCCAGCTTATCCAGCCATCCGAGAACGGAGTTGATCATCATGCCGTCATTTTTTGTACCGAACATGACTCTGTTCATAAAAATGCATGGCTTTTTCTTTTTGAATCTGGACATATATTTTTCTTCTTCGTCCCCAAGGCCGGCGGTAAGACGTAATTGAGCCTTGAACATCGGGCGGCCATCTTTCGTCTCTCCCAATTCCAGCTTTTCAATTTTTGCTTCATAACTGCCGGCCGGAGTTTCTCCGAAATCACCGTTTTCTTTTGCATCCTTGATTTGTTCCTGTAACTGCTTGCTGTCTACCTGTTCATCAAATTTACTAAAATCCATTTTTTATTTATCCTCCTCATTAATTTCAATATTGAACATAACGCCGATGATATCGGGATCGTCGTCAACATCCCATTTTGTCCGGCAGATCACCAACGCGTTCTTTATTTCGTTTTCCTGCTCTACGTCGTAATTGAAATGACACACATAGCACACGTCACCTTTTTCGATGAACCCGAAGGACTTATTATGTATTGCAACCGGAAGGTATCCAGCGCCCCGTTCCTTTCCAATCACATCGAACACTCTCAATAATTCACTCGTTTTGCTGTCTTTACGTGGCAAAATGGAATCATTCAGTTCAGCCGGAATAAGTTCACTTTCGGTTAAAATGTCAAGAAACCATTCCGGAATATCAATTTCATATGTGGAACACACATTTTTTGTATCGGGTATTTTAAGCGCGCATCCAAGGCCGCACAACCACTTTTCACCCTGATCTGTGAAGATCGTTCCATCAGATCCGATAGCTTTTACAAATTTATCAAATTTCATGTTTATTCCCCCCCTCTGGTTCTACGTCTGCGGGTTCTTCCTGTCTGACGCGGTGGTTTATCAGCTTCCGGCGGCTCGGGTGCTTCATCAAACGGCACTTCTCCGCCTTCGTCGTCAACACCGTGATTTGCTATCTTCGACGAATTTTCATCCTGGACTTCTTCTCTGGTCTTTCGCTTTCTGCCCTTCGGTTTTTCTTCCTTCTCACCGGCGGATGATTCTTCTTCTTTTTTCTTCCTGCCGCGGCGGGACTTTTTCTCCCCCGGATCAACGTCCGGCTGGGCGACTTTTTGATCCTTTTCTTCCATTTCCTCATCAGACAAGTGCTCACCAATCTCGTAATAATTGCGGATTTTTTCATCTACATATTTGAGATCATTGTCAATAACCGTCGCCGGGAACATCCCCATCGGCGATTTGACCGTATCCATACCGCTGTTCTGTGTCGTAAAAAAGTATTTTCCATCGGAGACATACGTCTTAAGGACCGTGGTGAACATACCCTCCACCGTGATTTTTTCATCCAGCATCTTCCCAATCGTCTTGATCTTCTGTCTGCCGTCATCCTTGGTTTCAAGGTGACTGAGGAAATAAACCAGAACATCATCCGGAAGTTCCTTTGTCAGATCAATGAGATTGAAGAAATCGCTTTGAATCTCATTGAATTTGTCCCAGCCGTTTTCCTTGATCCGGCGCATATAACCGAAAGCCATGATATACTGAGCATCGTCGACGACGATTGTTTTCGCCTTTGTGGACTTCATGAATTTTTTAATCTCCCGGAAGTCTTCCGACTGAATGGACTCAAATTTTCCCTTGAATGGCAGGGGTTTTCCTGCCACATTGACCAGTGCAAGTTCCCCTTTCTTAAAGTTCCGCATAGATGCGGACTTTCCTGTTCCTGATTCTCCTAAAACTAAAATTGGTAATCCCATAGTTAATCCTCCACTCTCTCTAAACGCTCTTCGTATTCCCACGTACCGATCGGCCGGCCTGTACTGTCGATTGATTCAATGTAGTATTGATTTACTCCGTTCAAATATTTAGCCGCGGCAGTAATACATCCTTGATACCCGGTAACCTTAACTTTTACCTTTTCATTCAATTCAAATTTAAACATTTTTGTTTCCTCCTTCTAAAATTTTCAAAGTTTCTTCTTGCAGTTTTACGACTTTTTCCAAGGTTCCGACCGGTGCATCTTCGACTTTCTCGAAGATCATATTTTGAAGTATTCCAATCTTAGTGAGTGCGACCATTTTGTCATCTCCACTCATAGCCGCTAATGCCATGAGTATTGCAAATTTCGCTTTCAAATCATCCATTCTAACTTTCCTCCTTCTCAATCACCCGGCTTGCCCACATATCCGCCCAATGAATGAGCATATAAAGCGGGGTTTCATTACCCTGAATTTCATACTTGAGCGGTCCGTATAGACCGTTATGGTATAAAATTGCGTGCTGTTCTTCCTCTGTCAGATCAATATACATGGTTGCCAATGCAACAGACCTGATCTCATGCGGCACTTTTAGCAATTCCTTATTTCTTTCGTAAGGCTTCGCTTTGGATGGTTTTCCATCTTTTAAAATGTTCGGGACATATTCGGATTTTCCGAACTGACCACATTTTCCAAGATCATGTAACAGTGCCGCGATAGCGATGGAGTCGTGAATTTCGTTGTACTTCTCTCCGCCGTACAAGGCAACGCCCATTTTTTCGGCGGTCATCAGGACATTCACACTGTGTTCGGCCAGACCACCTTCTTTGCAGAGGTGATTTCCACCGGAACAAGGGGCCGTTAGAAATCCAATCTCATTCATGTAATCGAGAAGATCAGTGATCCCCTCTCTTTTCGTTTCCATCAAGTATTTGCGGATGATCTCCGCGGTACTTGGTACTTTTCCCACTTTCTTACCTCCATTCAATTTCGGTATCCCGGACAAATTCATTCCGGTACAGGCCGTCAATAAATTTTTGAAATCTCTCCCAGGCGGAGGGATATAAAACCATCGCGAACCCTCCGGCCTTTCGGATTTTTTTCACGTTGTAAATCTGAAGTTCCGACGGACCGCCGTCAGGTCCTTTAACTTCTACCCCGACAAAATAGCCATTCACGCAAGCTAAGATGTCCGGGACACCCCGTTTCGTCATCCGATTTGCGAAAAATTTGACCTGATAACCGCCGGTTTCCTCAATGTAATGTTTGACTTTATTCTCAAATTTCTTTTCTTGTGCCATGTTTCAGCCCTTTCTTCGTTCGATCACACCATTCCGGAACAATAGAACACTTTCCAATATGTCCGATACGGTCGGTTTCGATCTCCACTGGTTTTCCATCAATCTTCTGCGCCCAGCTTGGGAGATACCCGAATCTTTCTAAAAGTCGTGAACTCGAAAATGTGTAATCAAATTCATTCGGAAAAAATTTCTTATACATATGTCACCTCAAATACTCATTTGCGTATAAGAACGCAATAATATATACAGTAGTTACCAACAACATCACCTTAAAAATCCAGCCTTCCGAATCTACTGCGCATACGGAGATAAACCATAATAGAAACATTCCGGCACTGATTACCTTTTTCATCTCTGGCCCTCCATTTCATACAGTACATCGGTGTAGTCCCTACGCATTTTTAAGGTCTTAAAGATACGTTCCTCGATACTGCCGCGGCACATGAGATAATAATAGAAACATGGCCGTTCTTGTCCGATTCTGTGAGTACGCTTCTTTGACTGTTCGAATAATTCGGACCACTGCGTCAGTGTAAAATACACGATTTTATTCGCTTTCTGAAGATTTAACCCCATGGCTCCAGCCTGATACTGAATAAATGTTACCGAATCCCCATATCGTTCATATGCCCTCATGTCCTTTTTTTCACCATTCACAATAGAAATGTGATTGGTGTACTGTCGGGTGATCTTCACCAGCGCGTCGAGTTCCGCGTTAAAATTGTAAAAAACGATTAATCGGTCCCCAGTGCTTTCTAGGATATCCCGGAAAGCATTTAGTTTTTCTTTATTGAAATGCCCGCACAACTGCCGCTTATAAAGAAGTTCCGATAAGGTACTGTCTCCGGCCAACTCCCGGCCGTCCACTTCTACGACGCTTGTTTTTTCAAATTTCCGGTATTCTTTCGATGCGGGGATCATGATTTTTTGTTCCACCTGATCAGGAAGTTCCATGACATCCTCTGTTTTGAGAAAATGACAGCCATATAACCGCATCTTCTCTTTCAACCGCTCTACATTCTTGTAGCCTTTAATAATCATGAGCGGGAACCCCTGGGAATTGTCATAGTAGTAATTTACATACTGATCGTAGAATTTTTGCTTAGAAATCTCCCATCCGAGCAGACGCATCTGTGACCAAAGTTTTTCGTATTTGCCGCCGACTGGTGTACCGGATAATAGAACTACATTGTCCGGGTGCAAATTAAGGACGAATTTCGACCGTTTTGACCGTTCATTCTGAATCATCGAACTTTCGTCAAGCATAAGCGTGAAATGCTCTAATTTGAGCAGTTCCGGCCGCCTGAAGGCAAGTTCGTAGTTGATGACTCCAATTACCTTTCGGTCCCAAAAAAGAGAGTTAATGAACTTCGCAGGGGCACCATTTTTTGTGAGATCAATCACACGCGGCTCCTGATAGTTGGCCCGGAAATGATCCATCCAGTCGTCAATTTTTGATTTCTGACAAATGATCAGGTTAGACTTTTCACCGAGCCGCATTATTTTTTCTGATCCGGTATAGGTTTTTCCCAAACCCATTTCGTGAAAGTATGCCACTCGGTTAAAACACCGGGTATCGTCCAGGGCATCGGTCTGATGTGGATAAAGAGTAATCATCATTACACCTCCGCAATGTGATTGCCACGAATAAAGTCTCCGTTTTTTAATTCTGTATGACTTTTTTTTAAGACAAGTTTATGATCCCCATTCAAAAATACATCGCGTCGGTACGGTAAAACTGTAATTCCGGACAGCCCTTTAGTCACAACCCCAATACCACGGTCATCTCCGTTTTCATACATGTTCACTTCATCGCCGATATGAAGTTTTCGCCCGACTGCATCATCGAATCCAGCCGGTTCCCCAACTTTCCCCGCGTCTATACCGAAACAATTAAAAACATGTAGTTCTTTTTTATAATTCACATAACCTTCGATGACAAAGTAATGGCCATTTTGAATGGTTACCATTTCTTTTCCGTTGCAAATATTCACACTACTTGCAAATATTTTTTGAACCTTGAAAGGGCCAATACCCCACATCGGCCGAACATATTCACCCTCATTCGCTTTTCGTTTAACAAGTTTTACTTTGTGCACGGCTTCAGATTTGACCTTATAGCCATTTATCATTACTGTTCCGTTTTCGTACACATGGGTAACCGGGTATATGTTGCCTTTCATTTCCTGGTATACAAAAGGGAATAAAATACTTTCTTCAACTTCTTCGCTCGTTAAGTCTCCACGAAGCTGTACATAATCCCCCTTCTGAATTTTGTTTTCATAGAGCCGATCGAGTGCAGTTTCACAACCGGTTTTGAAATTAAATTCGTCCTCCGGGTGACATTTTGCAATAGATGTCTCCTGTACTTTTCCATCCTTAACATGAACACCGAAGGTCCGTTTTCCAACCCTTGTAAAAGTAATCGTTTCGACCTGAAAATCGTCGATTGTTTTTGTTGGACGGGAATAATTGAACTCACCGAACACACACCAACAGATTTTATTATCCATGACCTGGATCCAATCCCCTACTTCCACGTCATTCCGTTTCTCCCACGCATGCCTACCATCTAACCATTTGATACCGTTTTCTTCCAGGTATGCAAGAACGACATCTATTTCGTTCTCTGATTTAAACTCAATTTTAAAATCTTTCATAATTGTCCTTTCTGTGCTATAATGCACATGTGTTATTTGTTGTTTGCCCCATTGGAAGTGCCAGCTTCCGGGGGCATTTTTCTTTTCCAAGCCTTTTATAAACCCCTTTATCACGTAATGACCTCGTGAATGTGAAACCGGGGATTCCTCTCTGAGCACCCCGCAAGCATTACCGGCGCATCCCTTTTTATCCACCATCTTTTTCACTTACCTTCACGGGGTTGTACGGGTCTGTAAGGTCCCATCCCTCCCACTTCTCCAGGAATTCCTCTAAAGCCTTTTTTCGAACTTTTCGATGTCCCATTTTTAAATACGGCAGGATTCCAGACTTGATCAATTCCCCTACATAATTCGTATTAGTATGGATAAGTTCCGCCACCTGAGAGGTCGTATACAGTACATCATCCATGTTTTCACCTACTTTCTGTTATGAATATCTTCTTCGTCCGCCGCGCTCATGATTGAAATAGTTCTCCGCTATTCCAAGGGCTTCGGTCAGCTTTTTACGAGTTTCCATGGTAGGGACCGTCTTTCCGTTCCGATATTTGTAGATTAACTGTGCACAAACATCAGATTTCATGGACAACACCTGAGTAGTCACGCCGTATTTCTTCAGATAGTTGTCAAAGTGGTTATGGTCGAATGGAACCGAATAATCTTTTTTAATTGGCTTTTCTTCCATGGTGCTTATGTCCGGGACCACATGCCGGAGCACATTAACCACTTCTGATTTTGTATGTACGGGTGTGCCAGCAAGTATCCGGGCCGCTTCCATATACAGATCGGAATTTGTATCCGCTTTGTACGATCCTGTTTTTCGGATTGATGGGATCACATCAAACGCAAGCCATTTTTGGAATTTCAATGCGGTCTGATTATTTGCTTTCATACCCAGCATATAAAATAGGCTTTCAGGTATGTAATCGTCTTTCACCCACTCGTGGGTGAAACCACATTCAGCACTAAATCCGTTTATCCTTTCCCACCGTACCGAAGTATATTCTTTCCCGTTTTTCATTTGAGTTCGTACCCACCCGAATCCTATGGCGGTATCTTCGGCATTAATGGAAATGCTTCCGTCTTCATTTTCAATAACCCTTACGGTCCCGACCTCATCTGACTTAAATATTTGCATCTCATTCATTTCAATCACCTTCTTTCTCACTTTTAGTGGATTCATAAGGTAAAAAAATATCCTCCCTAGTGCATCCGTATGCTTCACATAGTTTTTCACATTCGGGAACTTTGATTTCTCGAGTTCCCTTTTCAATGGCCTTGATTGTGTCTTTCGACGCATTTATCACCTTTCCGGCTTCTTCCTGCGTCATATTTGCATTTACTCTAGCGGCCTTCAAACTGACTCTCACTTCCTCACCTCCTTGCCATGTTTCACATTATATTCCACTAAAAGTGAGATGTCAATACCTAAAGTGAGATTTATTATATTTTTTATTGATTTTTCACACTTTTAGTGTTAGAATAAAAATACATTTAATAATGAAAGGAGATGTGAAAATGTCGGATGATGAATACAAAAGAATCTTTTCCAAAAAGCTGAAGTATTATATGGGCCTCACCGGAAAACAGCAAATAGATTTAATGAATGACTTAAAATTAGGTTCTTCTACAATTTCAAGTTGGTGTACCGGTGCCAAACTTCCACGCATGAACAAAATTCAAATGCTGGCTGATTATTTTGGCATTACGAAAAGCGATCTTTTAGAAGAAAATCCCCAGCTTACAAAAAAAGATGAGCGGGATATTAAAAAGAAATTGGATCAAACTTTAAAGGATTTAGAGTCATCGGATGGTCTCATGTTCGATGGGGAAGCCCTGGATGATGAAACCAAGGATTTGTTGCACATGGCGATAGAATCGGCATTGATCACTGCAAAAGTAAAAGCAAAAGAGAAATTTACACCGAAAAAGTATAAAAAAGAGGACTGATATAAATGAAGAAAGGTATGGAAATTAAACCCACTGTCCAAAAAATCATCGCAAAATACGGTACGAATGATCCTTACAGCATCGCGGATCAGATGGGTATTGTAATACAGCGGCAGGATTTAGGGACAGTCAGGGGATTTTACCACAAAGCCTTTCGGATCAGGCAGATTTTCTTGAACGAAAATTTAAATGAGAGAGAGGAATTGTTTGTAACGTCCCATGAATTGGGACATGCAGTATTACATCCAGATTCCAATACGCCGTTTTTAAAGAGCAACACATATTTTTCGGTGAATAAATTGGAAGTGGAAGCCAACAAATTTGCTGTGGAACTTTTAATTCCAGACGATGATCTGAAGGAATATAAAGATTTTACAGCAAAACAAGTAGCAAATATTTACGGTATACATGAAAAAATGCTGGAATTGCGGTTGAGTTGACATTTATTGTAAATTCCCGGTATAAGATACTAAGATAAATACTAAAATTACTATATATAAATAGATAGGGTAGTAAGATTTACTTTTTTATTTCTTACATAGCTTACAATTCATCTTAGTCATCTTATACCGTACCGTTAGAACCCGCATAAAATAAGGCTTCGTAGCGGTTCAAGATGATTTTTCATCTTATACCGCATCTTATACTCATCACGCATTTACGCCATTTATCGGCATTTCATCTTGTACCGTGAGTAAAAAGGGAGGAAGTTGTTATGAAAAAGAAAATTTTAATCGCTATTGTCTTGGCATTATCCTTATTTACTCTGACAGGTTGTAGAAAAAACGAAACAACGTTTGGAGATGGGACAAAACATGAAAATTTACTTTCATACATACATGATTTAACTGACTGGAATTTAGAAGGTAAAGATTTAAAGAATTCTTCTTTCAGTCAAAGTGGATATGATTATCGAAGTGAAGAAAAAATAGACGGAATTTCAGATAATGTTTCTATTACGTATAACACGAAAAAGGGTAAGGAAGTTAATAAAGCTGATCTTTCTTTTGAGGTAAAATCTAAAGAGGAAGGAATTAAAGTCATTGGTAAAATTTTAGATGAATTAAATCAAAATTATTCTATTTCATCTCAAAAAATCCGTAATTACCAAATATCAAACGACGATGATAATTATAATTATGACAAATTAAGTAATGACGAAGATTTGACTACATTGATTTCTACAAAAATTGAAAACAAAGAAAAAGTTGAAATTGAAGCGTACTATAATCCAACGGATTCAAGTTTTGAAAAAATCTATTTTGATATAGCAATTAACGACGGAACATTAAGTGAAAACTATGATGATGCATATATACATCTTAAAATCATAAATGACCCTAAAGATTCAGAAATAGAGACAGAGAATTACTATGGTGACGGTGACAGTACAACTTATGAAGAAGATTATTCCGATGATGAATCTCCTTCAGACGACTATTATGATGATGATGAAACAACTGAACAACAGGTTACAGCAGGTGAAAGAAACGCATTAGATAAAGCTTATAACTATCTTGATACCATGGCATTTTCTAAATCAGGTTTGATCAAACAACTTGAGTATGAGGGATTTACAAAAAGTGAAGCTAAATATGCAGTTAATAATTGTGGTGCGAACTGGAAAGAACAGGCCGCTAAAAAAGCCGCTCAGTATTTGAAAAGTCAGTCATTTTCCAGGGCCAGATTAATAGAACAACTTGAATATGAAGGATTTACGAGCAAACAAGCACGATATGGTGTAAAAAAATCATACAAATAAGGAGGGGGAAGTTATGAAAAAGAAAATTTTAATTGCCATTTTATTATGTACTTCAATCATTCTGTTAGCTGGATGTGGGGATAGTTCTACTGAAGAATCAACGACTGAGGAAACTACTACTGAAGCGACAGAAGCCACTACGGAAGCAAGTACGGCATCTGAAAAAGATTTGGAAAAAATCAAAAAACAGGCGAAAAAAGATTTTGTAAAACAATGTAAGACTTATGATTATCGAAAATTGATAAGAAATGAATCAAAATACACGGGTAAGCCTGTCGCATATCGAGTGAAAATAGCACAGGTCATGAAGGATAGTTATACGAATGGTTATCGAGCGTATATCGTAAGGAATGGTCAAACTGATATAGATTGTGAATTTTATATTAAGGATTTAAGGTCAGATTCAGAAAGAGAAAAAAACAAATTACTTAAAGATGATATTATAAGTGTTTACGGAAGGTTTAACGGATTTAAACAAATCACACGTGCTTTAACTAAAAATACAGATGATGTTCCAAGAATTGATATGCAGTATGTTACTTTAAGAAACTAAATAAAAACCGCCCGGCGGCAACCAGGCGGCGAGAACATAACTCCGAAGAGATACTTATACTGCAAAAATATAGTATCATCTTCGGACAGCGGTCGCAATCGGAACATTCGTTCGCTGTTATTTTTGTACCCATTTTTAAGGAGGATGGTATTATGCAAGGTAGCGTGAGAAAAAAAGGTAATACGTGGTATTATAGGATTGATCTAGGGATTATAGACGGCAAAAGAAAGCAAATAGAACGTAAGGGAGGGGAGACTAAGGGTGCGGCTCAAACGGCCCTTAGAAAGGCTCTGAATGAGTTTGAGAGCACCGGTGAGGTCCACATCCCATCTGAAATCACTCTCTCTGATATGGCCCGGGAATGGTTCGATGAACGGACCAAGAAAAAGGCCCTGGGAACGCGGAATGACTATGAAAATGTGATCCGGAATCACATAGAAAAACATAAGATTGGAAAAATGAAAATTAAGGTTCTGCAGAACAAGCCGGAGATTCTTCAGGAATACATTGACGAAAAGTCAAAGACCTACGCCGACAGCACTATGAAATCTCATTTTGCTGTTTTAAACGGGTCTTTCCGGTATGCGACATCACCAAAGAAAAAATACATTAGAAATAACCCAATGCTCCACGTCGAGCGTAAATCATTTGATGAAGACGTGGATATTTTTGATATTGATAATGAAAAAGAACCAGACGTGATCACCGTAAAAGAATACGAAAAAATTATAGAACGCTTCTCTGACACTATTTACGAATTACCGACTCAAGTCGGATTTCATACCGGGTGCCGGGAGGGTGAGGTCTGTGGAATCCTCCTAGATGATATAACGTGGTTCACCACCACTGCGACAATGTTCCGCCGGCCGCCGGCCGGGAGACTCAAACGACGTTCTATAAATATCACTACTGCCCCGGTCATCCGCCGGGAGAAAGTAAAGACGGTTAATATATACGGGGAAATTCATATTTGTAAAAAGATGTTCTACAACAATAAGGAAAAGTGCTGGGAATTGGGGCCTACAAAAGGAAAAAAGGATCACACCATTCGAGTCGGGAAAATCCTCATGGATGATATAACAAAAGCCCTGGAACAGCGGGAAATTGAGCGGGAAAAATGCGGCCCATTCTGGACTAAGTGTTTCCTGAAGCGGGTTAAGATAGACGGAAAAAACCATGCTCAGATCATTACTGCCCCACTGTGGGAAGTGGATGAGCAGTACAAGGACCTGACTCCGATCGAATTCCTATGTAGCAAATTTGACGGGTCCCCGGTAACAAATCAGACTTTAAAATACGGGAATAAGGTCGTCAAAAAGATGTATGACCAACTCCCGGATAAGGAACAGTTTCCGAACCTTGAAAAATATCACTTCCACATGCTCCGGCATACTCACGCCACACTTTCCCTAGAAGGCGGTGCCGATCCGAAGGATGTGCAAGAACGACTTGCCCATACGAATATAGCCACAACTATGAATGTATACGCCCATACAACCAAAGAAACAAACAAACGTACCGTAGAAGCCTTTGAACGGGCAATAAAAAAGGACCTATGATGGTCCTTTTTCTTTTTCCCACATTTCAGATTCCGTGGGAAAGACGTGGGAAAATCTATGAAAAAGATAATTTTAGGCAAAGAAAAAAGCCTAAGAAATGGCTTATTTCCTAGACTTTTTAACAGGGGCAGAAGGACTTGAACCCTCGACCTGCGGTTT
>OKIR01000134.1_pt1 | contig 16703 bp, 10 predicted proteins | sample 1612941 | NCBI WGS metagenome assembly OKIR01 (sample SAMN04436824, study PRJEB24849) | human gut metagenome | biome: human gut; feature: NICU; material: stool | host: Homo sapiens | place: USA: Saint Louis, MO | collected 2011-07-14
CTATTTTTACGTTTATTGATACAAAAGGTGCATATCCGGGAAAAGCAGCTGAAGAACGAGGGCAAAGTGAATCAATTGCGAAAAATTTACCCCAAAATTATTGGGCTGGAACGTTTGAATGGTCGAGAAACAAGCAACGGAAATCAGAAAAAAGTGGTACAAATAGAACAACGTTCACCAGAAGAACATCTGCATGACTTTTTTAACGATGTGACAGGAGAGGCCTTGACAGAACAACAAGCACAATGGGTCCAAGAAGAACTGAGTACACTTAATCAATTAGAAAGAGGGAAGTAACAGGATGAAACCATTATCTTTAACATTGAAAAACTTCGGACCGTATATTAATGAAACCATTGATTTTACGAAGTTTGAAGATTCTTCACTTTTTCTAATTAGTGGAAAAACAGGATCTGGGAAAACAACGATTTTTGATGGAATGAGCTATGCTTTGTTTGGTGAAAGTTCTGGAAAATTACGTTTAGGCAAAGAAATGCGTTCCACATTTGCTGACCCCTCAGAAGCCACTGAAGTTACTTTGCTTTTTAAACATAACGAGTATCTCTATGAACTGAACCGACTTCCCGAACAAGAACTTTTTAAAAAACGTGGCACAGGAGTCCGTAAACAAAGTGCCAAAATTTCTTTAATTGTCAAAGATGCTCAAGGGAAAGAACTACGAGCCTATTCTAAAAGACGCGAAGTGGACGAACTCATTCAAGAATTATTGCATTTGAATGCCAATCAATTTGCTCAAATTGTATTGTTACCACAAGGAGAGTTTCGGACTTTTTTAATTGCTAAAAGTGATGAAAAAGAAAAGGTTTTGCGTAATTTATTCGGAACAGAATTGTATCAGTTGTTCAGCGAAAATTTAAAAGAACGCTTAAAAATTGCCAATCAAGAAATTCAAGAAACCCAGCAAAAAATTGAACTGAAAACAGAACAGTTGCATTGGTCAGAAGAACCTGAACCGACAATGACACTTTTTGAAAAACTTCAATTATTAGAAAACCAACAACAAGAGGCTCAGCAACAATTATTAGTTGAAAGAGAACAAATTGCAACCTTAAAACAAGCCAAACAAGCAAAAGAGCAAGTTCGTTATGCCATTGAAGAACGGCAAAACTTGCAACAGCAAAAAGAAGAATTACTGGAAAAGAAAGCAAAACAAGCTGAACAGGAAACCGTCATTGAGCGGTTAAAGGAACAGATTCAGCAATTAAAATGGAGCCAAAAACAGCAATCTTTAGCTGAAAAAGTCTTTGAAAAACGAAGCGAAAAACAACAAAAAGAGCAAGAAACAAAGTCCAAACAACAAGCTCTTATGGAAACGCAACAAGCATTGACAGATTGGCAAGCAATCCTGAGTGAGTTGGAAGAACAACAACCATTAATTGCTGAAAAACAAGAACGTCTTCAAACGATTCAACGTCAATTACCACAATACCAAGAATATGAACAGTTAGCCCAACAACAAATAGCAGAACAAGCCAATTATCAAGCCATTCAAAAAGAGTATGAATCTTGCCAACAGGAAAAAATAACATTAGCGGATAAAGTGGCGACAGCCAAACAATTTATTGAACAAGAAGGAACACTTGAAAAAGCAAATTTTGAATGTTCTAGTGTAGCAGATCATTGGCAAAATTTTGTAGAACGTTGGCAAAAAAATCAAAAAGCTTGGCAAAAAATTAGTCAAAACCAAGTGGAATTGCACGAGTTGACACAACGGTTTGCTGTTGAACAGCAACAAAAAAGCGCCGAAGAAGCGAAGTTGCAGACAAAGAAAAGTCAATGGGCCTCTTTACAAATCCAACGATTAAGCTTGTTACTTGAAGAGGGGGAACCTTGCCCAGTTTGTGGCTCTTTAGAACATCCAAAGCAACAAACTCATCAAGAAGTTTCCTTAGAAGAGATTAATCAAGCGGAACGGGAATTAACGGAAGTTGAAAAAACGGTACAACGATTTACTGAAACGCTCTCTGCATTAGGGGCGGAAAAGCAACAGAAAGAAAGCCAATTACAAGAACAGGAAGCTGCGTATACTGAGGAACAAGAACAATTAGCAGCGCAGTTTGCTGACTTGCAGTTGCCGTTAACAGGACTAACTTTTTCACAAGTAACACCTGCAGAAATTGCGGAAGTTGAGTCGCAATTAGCTAAAGAAAAACAACAAATAGCACAAAAACTAACGGAAATTTCAGTCGAAAAGGACCGTCTGGCGGAACTAGAGGAACAAGTAGCTGAAAATTCCCAACGCTTTGAAGTGCTCCGACAACAAGTAGAAACAATGCAACAAAGTCTAGAAAGAATCACTATCCAGCAGCAAATGATTGCTAGCCAATTATTGGATGCAACCGTCACATACGAAGAAATGACCAAACAACAAGCTTTGCTTCAAGAGGAACTCTCTGCATTTGAACGTCAAAAAGAAAACGTGACGACACAAGGAGAAACCTTGAAGAAAGAAGAAATGATCCTTGAAAGTACGCTGACGCATTTGGAGAAAGAACAACAAACACTTCAACAAACAGTCGCACAACTTGAGAGTCAGTTAAACGCAGTTTTAACGGAACAAGGAGTGACAGAGGACCAATTGACGGAGTGGTTGAAAGAGGTACCGACACTAGAAAGTCAGCAAGAACAAATTGCTTTATTTGAACAAGAGCAAACCCAACTGACTATCCAACTCGCTGAAATTGAGAAAAAATTATCTAGTGATACGTTCCCAGAATTATCTTTAATCACCACAGAAATTGAACAAATAACACAACAAATTGAAGAACAAGAAAAAAAATACTATCAACTGCATGAAAAAATGCTGAACAACCAACAGTTGGTTCAAGAAATTAATGCGCAAAGAACAACAATTGAAGACAAGTTTGAGGAAGTTGCTGCACTACAACAATTGGCAGATACGGTGAATGGCAATAATCCTAAAAAAATTAGTTTTGAACGGTATATGTTACAAACGTATTTAGAAAGAGTGCTGACAGTCGCTAATCAGCGTTTAGACCGCCTGACCAATAGTCGTTATCAATTTGAATTGAATCACGAAGCAGGTAGTTATCGGAATCAAACGGGGCTAGAAATCAATATTTATGATGACAATTCAGGGACGGTGCGCAGCGCTCACACGTTATCAGGCGGGGAAAGTTTTATAGCAGCGTTAGCTTTGGCACTTTCTTTAGCAGAAGTGATTCAAGAACAAGCAGGCGGAGTCTTAATTGATGCGTTGTTTATTGATGAAGGCTTTGGTTCCTTAGATGAAGAAGCATTGGAAATGGCAATGGAGGCGTTAGAAACGATTGAAAATGAAGGCCGCATGATTGGGATTATTAGTCATATTGGCGAATTAAAAGTACGAATTCCACAACAATTACAAATAAAAAGCAATGGGAATGGTCAAAGTACCGTTCACTATCAGCTAGCTTAGTAGAAGAGGAGGTGAGTCGATGAAATGGAGTATTCCAGAGCGAATCGTTGAACAAGGGCGCGAATATATGCAAGAAGGCCGGGTCTTATCTATCGTTCAAAATCCAGAAAAAAGGATCTGGTTGTCTGAGGTTTTAGGGGAAGAACTTTATCTTGTTGAATTGGATGGTACCGCCAAAGAGCAAGATGTTTGTGAATGTCAATATTGGATGGAACATGGCTATTGCAAGCATACAGTGGCAGTTGAACTGGCACTGAAACAACGAGGCGTGTCAAGAATTATTCAAGCGAATCAAACAGTCAGTTTTGAGAAAACAAATCGATCAACAGCTGAAATGTTTACCAAAGGCTTTGCCAAATTAAGCAAAGCTTCTGCCGAAGTTCCCTTGCAGCCTTTACGTTTAGAATTTCATTTAGATGTGATTGAAACGAATAATTACTATCCAGAATTATCAACGATTGGTCTTTCTTTAAAAATTGGTTTGGAAGGCACCAAACCTAAAACATATATTGTGAAAAATATTGGTGATTTTTTACAAGCATATGAAAAAGAAATGACTTTTATGGTGAATAAACAACACCAATTTACTTTGCTACATGATTCTTTTTCAATGGAGATTCAAGAAATTTTAACAGAACTTGCGGCAATTTATCATACCAGCCAATTATTAGGTGCAAACGGTATTCAAGTTAAAGGGAAAATCGACAAACGTTATCTATTATTACCAATTGATCGCAGTCAATCGTTAGTTGAAAAAATGAATCGAACGGGTCAGTTTATATTGACCAATCAAACTCATAAGTATCGCTATCTAACGTTCAAAGAAACCAGTTTGCCACTTACGTTTACAGTCCAAAAAACCGAGGAACAAAGCTTCAAATTAACTATTCAGAATCCTATTACAACGTTTCTAGCCCACTATCACTGGGCGATTGCGGATCAAACGGTTTATTTACTAACAGAAGAGCAGGAAGCCATCTACACCACGTTACTTCAATTAATGAAACGCTTGGAAGAGCCGTCAATTATTTATGAAAAAGAAACAGTTTCTGATTTATTTAGTGAAGTGTTACCATTATTGGAAAAAATTGGTCGAGTGTCTGTTGAAGAATCAGTTGAAGAATTAGTCGTCCATCATCCTTTAAAAGCAGTCTTTATTTTTAAGAAAATTAAAGGTCGGATTAACGCTCGGATTGACTATCACTATGGAGAAGTCATTTTCTCGACAAACCCGAAATATGCTCAATTACCTGAAGTCAATCAAGAAATCGTTCGAGATAAAGCAAAAGAAACAGCAATTAAGCAACAATTTCAACAGTTTGCCTATCAGCAAACAACCACTGGCTTTGAAAAAGTCTTACCTGCTGGGGAGTCCTTGTATTATTTCTTTAAAGCCGAAGTTCCAGCTTTCCGTCAATTAGGAGAAGTTCGGATGGGACGGAAATTACGGGAATTGTATTTAGATGCCCAGCATCATCAACCAACGATTGAAGTTGCGGAAGGGGATTCTTGGTTAGATATTCGGTTTGATGTCACTGGCATTGATGAAACCGAAATCGATGCAGTATTGACTAGTCTGCTACGTAATGATGCTTTTTATACGTTAAAAAGTGGTGAAATTCTTGCTTTTGACTCAGAGGAATTTTTCCATACAAGTGCAATTTTAACGAAGCTACGAAAAAATATGCATCAAGAAGACAATGTCATTCATGTGCCCAAAAATCAAGGTCTCATGATCGAAAGTTTATTAGAAGACAACGAGCGGGCACATTTTTCAGATTCCTTTAAAAAAATGGTCACGGATTTAACGCATCCAGAAAACTTTGAAGCGCAAGTCCCCAAATCCTTACAAGCAACGTTACGCCATTACCAAGAAACAGGTTATAAATGGCTGAAAATGCTTAGCCATTATCAATTTGGCGGTATTTTAGCTGACGAAATGGGTTTAGGGAAGACACTGCAAACCATTACCTATTTACTTTCGGAAAAAGAAGAAGAGCGCTTGAAAGGGACAGCTTTGATTGTCGCTCCTGCAAGTTTAACCTATAACTGGTTAGCCGAAGTCAAACGTTTTGCGCCAACCTTAAATGTTCAAGTGGTTTCTGGCAACCGCCAAGAACGAGCAGCGCTTTTACAAAATAGCACCGAAGATATTCTGATTACTTCTTATGCAAGTATGCGACAAGATGTTCAGCTTTATCAGGAAATGAGTGTCGGCTATTTGATTTTAGATGAGGCCCAAATGGTTAAAAATAGTGGGACTAAAACGGCGCAAGCCTTAAAAAGTTTAAAAGTACCCCAACGTTTTGCATTAAGTGGCACACCAATTGAAAATAATTTAGATGAACTGTGGTCAATTTTCCAAATGATCTTACCGGGATTGTTCCCAGGCAAAAAAGCCTTTCGAGAAATTAAGCCGGAAGAAATTGCAAAAATGATTCAACCATTCATTTTACGACGAGACAAGAAAACGGTGCTTGCAGACTTACCAGAAAAAATTGAAAATAATATGTACAGTGTCTTAACAGAAGAACAAAAAACGGTTTATTTGGCCTATCTAAAACAAATGCAAGCAGATGTCAGTCAAATGGATCAGGCGACCTTCAAGAAAAATCGCATGAGTATTTTAGCAGGCTTGACCCGTTTACGACAAATCTGTTGCGATCCGCGTTTGTTTATTGAGGATTACACGGGAGGTTCTGGCAAAGTGGAACAAGTCAAAGACTTTTTAGTGGCTGCCAAAGAAAACAATCGTCGTGTCCTATTATTTTCTCAGTTCACAAGTATGCTTTCTATCTTAGAAAAAGAATTGAATGAATTAGGCTTAGAGACGTTTTATTTACGAGGAAGTACGAAGCCTCAAGATCGGTTAACAATGGCGAATGCCTTCAATGAAGGAGAAAAAGATGTCTTCTTAATTTCATTGAAAGCAGGGGGAACCGGACTAAATTTAACTGGTGCAGATACAGTTATTTTATACGATTTATGGTGGAATCCCGCAGTCGAAGAACAAGCGGCTGGTCGGGCGCACCGCATGGGACAAAAAAAGTTGTTGAAGTGTGGCGGATGATTGCAGAAGGAACGGTTGAAGAAAAAATGAATTCCTTACAGCAAGAAAAACGCGAGCTGTTCCAAAAAGTGATTCAAGGAAATGAAGAGCAATTAGCGAAAATGACGGAAGAAGATATTCGCACAATTTTAAGCATTGGGGAATAACCGTTCAACTTAGTTGCTATCTTATTTAAAGAGAAATGGAGTAATTCGTTTGAAACAAAAAGAATATATGGAATATCGGCCGCTAGGTGAAGAAATTGAACGGATTCGTAAAGGGAAAAATATTCCTCTGCGTGTCTTTGATGAAAATGGTGTTTCTAGTCGAAGTTATCAACGCTTTGTCCAAGGAAATAGTGAATTGCGTATTTCGGATTTAGCCATTATTGTCGAAATCTTGTCTATTTCGCCGATGGAAATGACAGAAAAATTAACGCCAATGTCCAAAACAGTTTTAGCTAAGGAGCAGTTTAATCAAGCAATCTTTAGTAAAAATTTTCAAGAAAGTAGTCGAATCGTTGCAGATTATCGGGCGTATTATGATAAATCGTCTTTTGCTTTAGGAAAGCAAGAAGTAATGTATTCGATGTTGGCGTTGGAATATCTTTTTAACCCTCAAACGGTTGTGACAAAAGAGGAAATTATTGCATTAGAAAATCAGATTCTGGAACGATTAATTAATGCCGATGTGTATACTATTTTTAATTTGAAATTTTTAGCATTACAAAAAAACGTTGGCTTGCAGCCGTTTCCAACTTCGTTACTTTTTCGTGTACTACAATCTGTCAATGAGCGGGAAATTATTGATATTCGCTCGCTAGAAATTATCGAGCAAGTAATTATTGATTTTTTATTTGCGGCGATTGTCAGCCAAAATGTTCCCCATATTCTTCATGTATTAAGCATGTTTAAAGAATATGAAGTGGGTGAAAATAACTGGCGAATGATCCTCTGGAAAAAAATAGCAGAAAAAATAGAAATGATTTTAACCAATGAAGAAATATTCGCAGATTGGGCAATCTTTAAAGAACAAATCCTTTTATCTATCACATTGTTTTTACCAAAAGCCAAACAAGAATTTTTTGCTGGGCAATTGGAAAAAATAGAGGATAGTTTAAAAGAAATAAAAGAAAATTAGGCATAATTGAGAATTTGTCATAATACATTCTGGTTGTGTTTAGCGACAAAGAGCGCCAAATAGGGGTAGAAAACCCTATTTAGCGCTCTTTGTCTTGTCTATACAAATTAATTTGGACAGTTTGTCGTAATTGAACCCATTTTCAGTTGATATTCACTATAATTAAGAAAATATCAGGAGGTGAAGTTTATGAAAAAAATGTGCATCTCCGCAGTTAGTGCCTTACTTTTGGCTAATAGTTTGCTACTTCCTGTAACAACTTTCGCCGAAACGACCGAAACAATCGCATCCTCCAGTGAAGAAAATGTTTCATCTGTTTCAGAAGAAAAGATTCCAGAAACTTCATCGGCAGAAGAGCAAAATTCAGCAACCAGTAGTTCGGAGATTCCCCAATCAGAAGAGTTAACGACTGTTGAAACAAGTGAAGAGCCGCCAAATGAAGCACTAGCGATAACGGAAGCACAACTGATGATGCCCCAATTATACGCAGGTGCTGTCTTAGATAAAGCGACGCCTATCAGTACACTATTTCCTGATCCAGCCTTTGCGGAAAATATCAGAAAACAGTTAAGCAAATCTCGGACCTCTAATACTGTCACCCAAGCAGAATTGGATAAACTGAATAAAGTTATTTTAGAAAATGTCGTTGTTTCTAATGTGGAAGGAGTTCAATACCTAAGAAACTTAGAAGAATTATCTTTTCAAGATTCACTCAATGTAACAGATTTGAGTCCTTTTGCTAAAGGTGAATTTAAGCTATTACGTTTTTTATATATGAGAAATAATAAAATAGCTGATCTTAGTCCGTTAGGTCAAGCAGGATTAATTAATTTAGAAGGCTTGTACGTTGAGAACAATCAATTAACGACATTAAATGGACTTGAAGGAATGGCTGCTTTAAAAAATTTAAGTATCCAAAATACGACAGATCATCCGTCAAAAATCACGCCGAATAATCGAGTGACTTCCTTCGACCCGCTTCGTTCTCTTCGTAATTTAGAAACCATTTGGGCTGCCAATAATCAGATTGCTACTTTAGATGGGCTTACGGAAGCAAATAACCTACTCCGTCTTTATGTGGAAAATAATCAATTAAAAACAATTGCGCCCTTGGCGAATAAGCCACGTCTAGAAGAGTTGAGTATTATGAATCAAACGATTGCTAGTCTGGAAGCTTTAAGCACTGTTCCTAATCTGCGTGTACTGTATGCAAGAAACAATCAAATTTCTTCCTTGGCACCGTTAGAGAAAACACTCAATCTAACAGTTTTAGATGTGGGAGAAAATCAAATTTCAGATATCAGTCCGTTAAAAGGCTTAACGGCCATTACAGGGCTAGATGTATCTAATCAAATGATTATCTTATCTTCTGTCGATTATATTGCTGGGAAACCACTGCAATTAAAAAATAAGGTGGTATCTCGTGATGGTCAACTATTTCCACCGCTGACGATTAGCCCTTATGGAAGTTACGATGCCACAAAAGGACTGTTTGAATGGAATTTACCCAAAGCTCATGAAGGCGTTTCTTATATCTGGGAATCAACAGATAAAGCATACTTAGGGAACTTTTCTGGAACAGTCGTCCAACCTGTCAAAGAAGTTTTCTTAAGTGAAACGAAACTATCTTGGTCAAAAGAGCGTATAGAAAAGTCGATGGAAAAAACAATCGATATTGATGACTTTCAAAAAACAGCCCTGCCTTTTTATTGGCAAGATGTCGATGCTGGGAATAGATTACAATTTATTGTCAAAAAAGAGGGCCAAGAAATCCAGAAATTAGCAGATGAAACAACCACTAATTCTAAAACATTTAAGGAAAAAGCCTTGTTATTACCAGAACTAACTTATGGAAAACAGCAGTTGGTCGTGGAAGTCTATGATAAAGGCTACAAGATTGATGAATTAGCGCTAACAGTCACTGTGGTTGGCTCTGTCAGGTTCAAAACGGTACCCACAGCGATTTCCTTTGGGAATGAGCTGCAAATCGCTAGTAGCACGACCCAATATCCAATTGTTTCCATGGATCAACCATTAGTGATACGGGATACTCGTCAAACAGGGAATAATTGGTCGCTTGCACTAACCGTTACTTCTGATTTCAAATCTGAATCAGGTGCTACGTTGCCGAATATTTTAAAATTTAGAACCAACCATCGCTTACAGGACATTCCAGAAGGCCAATCGATTCTTGTTCACAACCAAGTCAATGGACATCAAGAAACAAATATTTCTGATCAATGGAAAGAAAATGACCAAGAGTTGTTATTATCTGTTCCTGGAGGGACGGCCAAAGCAGAAGAATACGAAGCAAAACTAACTTGGCACTTGATGGACGTACCTGATGGCAGTGCAAAATAGGGGGTGAGTCTTATCAAAAAAATAGTTAGCGGCGTATTGCTATTAGGATTGATTTCATCAGTTGATGTATTTGCTGAAACAAATGCCTATCCGACAAATGCAGAAGTTTCTTTTTATGGCGAGTATGAGCCACCAGCCAACAAAGAAAAACCAGATGGTAAGATACCACAGCGTTTCCCCAAGCAGTCGGAAGCAATCCCAGCAATGAGTGGAGAATCATTGAAGCACTCAACAAGTAAAACGGTTGATCAAAAAGGCTCAGGCTTCTTACCTCGAACTGGTACTAAACAGCAACAAATGTTTAATTATCTCGGAATAATAGTCATCTTTATGGCTAGTTTTATTTTAAAAAAAAGAAAGAAGGAACAATAAAATGAAAAAATTTATCTTATCAAGAATCCCCGCTATCACTTTAGGCGTGTCTATTGCACCAGAAGTGAATGCAGAAGAAACAAACTATGAATCAAATGCTATCGTTGAATTTACTCCGGATGCCTCTATCAACAAACCTGTCGATCCAGTGAATCCAGATACCGAAAAACCTGTTGAACCCTTTGATCCAACGACACCAGACACAGGCAATAAGCCAAATGAAGGAACAACTGGTCCACTAAGTATCGATTATGCTTCTAGTTTAGACTTTGGCAAAAATAAAATTTCAAATAAAGATGAAAAATATTATGCAAATCCACAATACTTTTTCTTGGCAGACGGTTCTGGTCCTGATTTGACTAATCCTAAACCAAATTATGTACAAATTTCCGACAAACGCGGAACGAATGCCGGTTGGGCCTTAACAGTTAAACAAGAAACACAATTAACAGCGACAAAAGAAACATTAAATAAAGTTTTAGACGGTTCAGAAATTAAATTAAGTCAAAACAAAGCAGTGTCTAATTCCAAAGCAGTCACACCAACTGCGCATGAAGTAACTTTAGTAGCTGGCGATTCATCAAATGTGATGTCTGCCGCTGAAGGTCAAGGTTCTGGAACTTGGCTTAGTGCGTTCGGTGGGATTGAAAAAGTGGAAGTTGACGGTGAAAGCGTAGATAAAAATACAGCGATCACATTAACTGTACCAGGAGCAACACCAAAAGATGCTGTTCAATACAGAACTGTTTTAACATGGACAATCGCTGATTTACCAAGCGTATAATTATTGAAACTATAACAATAGAAGAGAAGGAGCACTAACATGAAAAAAATGATCATCGCAAGCAGCTTAATTTTAGCAACCATCGCGGTAGGCACACTACCAGTTCAAGCAGAGGAAGTGGCTAATCGCGACACAGATGCTATTGTAAAATTTAAAGCACCAGATGAAAAAGATCCCAACAGCAAAAATCCTGTAGTGGATCCAGAAGACAAAGACGGCAAAGATCCTGTGACACCTATCGACCCAGTAAATCCTGACAAACCAGTTGATGAAGGTTCTACAGGTCCCTTAACCTTGGACTATGCTTCAAGTTTAAACTTTGGTGAAAATATCATCAGCACAAAAGATGAAATCTATTTTGCATCAGCACAAGTTTTAAAAGATAAAAATAATGTTGAAAAAACGGGTCCATTATTTGCTCAAATTACAGATAATCGTGGAACTTTAGAAGGCTGGACTTTATCTGCAAAACAAAATTCTGCATTTACTTCTGCTACAAAAGGTCAGACACTTGAAGGAACTGAAATTGTCTTTCAAAATGCTTCAGCTGTGACAGCAGGACAAAGCGCTGCACCAACAAGTTTAGCGAGCGTAACTTTTGGTACAGTGGGTGAAAGTCATAACGTGATGGTAGCCGCAACAGATCAAGGTGCCGGAAAATGGTCATACTTATACGGCAATGCTAGTTCAATTGCTGAAGTTGACGGCCGTCAAGTAATGAAAGATGTTCAATTAAAAGTGCCAGGTAAATCAGTTAAATTAAACGATGCCTACAAAACAACAATTACTTGGACATTAGCTAATACGCCAGTATAAAAAGAACCTTTTTGGAGAAAGTAAGAGGGGAACTCAGCCTTTCTCCTTTACATAGAAATGGAGTGTAGAGCGAAATGAAAAATAGATATTTTATTCTGATGATCCTAAGTTTTTATTTCTTTGCTTTTGGGATTGAAACCTCAGCAGCAGAATTACGATTTAGTGTTGAAACAGAAATTCCAGAAAACCAAATAGATAAAACAAAAACATATTTTGATTTAATGATGAAACCAGACCAAGAACAAATTTTGAAAGTTCGAGCGGCCAATAGTACAGATGAAAATTTAGTGATTGATGTTAGTGTGAAGTCGGCCACAACAAACAGCAACGGAGTGATTGAATATGGTGAGTCGTTGACAGCATTAGATAAATCTGCACCAGCAGATTTATCAGAAATCATTCAACTGAAAGACGGCGGTGAGAGTGTTGAATTGCCTGCTAAAAGTGAAAAAGTAGTTGAACTACGAGTGAAGATGCCTAAAGAAGAGTTTTCAGGGCAACTAGCGGGCGGGATCACGTTTAGTGAAAAAGTCGATGAAACGAAAGACAATCAAAAAGAAAATACAAACGGCTTAGCAATTGAAAATCGCTATGCCTATACAGTAGCTGTTTTACTTCGAGAAAATGAAACAGTTGTGCAACCTGAATTGTCTTTAGAGAAAGTTGAACCGACGCAAAGAAATGCGCGCAGTGTTATTTCTGCAACACTACTAAACCATGAAGCAGCCTATCTTCAATCAATGAAAGTAACGGCAAATGTTAAAAATAAGAAAACAAGTAACGTTATTTTAGAGAAAGAACAAGAAGATATGCAAATGGCGCCCAATTCAATTTTTAATTTCCCTATTCCTTATGAAGAAAATGAAATGGAAGCTGGGACGTATGTATTGGCAATGACTGTGGAAGGCTCAGGAAAAAAATGGCAATTTACGAAAGAATTTACGATCTCAAAAGAAGAAGCAAAAACATTTAATGAGAAAGATGTAACCGTCAAAAAAACGGAATCTAAACTTATTTATCTCTTAATCGGTTTATTGATCCTTTTACTGATAATCTGCCTGTTCATCATTTTACGTCTGAAAAAACAAAAAAATAAATAAAAAAAAGCCGCTCTTCAAATTGAAGAACGGCTTTTTTTAAAGATTAAATAATTTCTCCACAGTCGGACAAAGTTCGGTGAAACAAGTGACTTCTGCAAGGTGTGATGCAGGTTGGCAACTTGGTAGTTCACGAGAGCGGTGGTTAAACCAAAGAGAATGCCAGCCACCATTACGTGCGCCTACAATATCATTGTCATAACTATCACCAACATATAAAGTATGTTCAGGTTCCATACAAAATTGATTACAGGCTAAATCAAAAATTTCCTTTTCAGGTTTTTGAAAACCCGTACTTTGAGAAATAATGATATTTTGGCTTGGAACCCATTTTTCAAGATTCAATTGTTTAACTTTTTTAAATTGATGGTCTGTTGGACCATTTGTAATAATCCCCATCGGAATTTCTTTCTCTTGTAAAGTATCAAGAAGCTTAGTAACTTCTGGATGCATCGTAATATTATCCAATTCTTCTTCATAAACTTGTTGGAAAATTTTTCCTTCTTCTTGTGAAATTCCTGGATAGTTTAGATCCTTTAATGTTTCATTCATCCGGAAAAACCGCATGAAATCTAGGGACCATTCATTGGCTAAAACTTTCGGAAACGTTTCATCGCTGTGGTGTCTAAAACGAAGATACAATTCATGCATATCCTCTGTCGCAACGTTTGGGAAAATTTTAGACATCGCATTTCGAAAGGGTTGTTGCTGATCGTACAGCGTGTCATCAACATCAAAAACAATGGTTCTCATTTAACAAGTGCACCTCTTAACTTTTTTACAAAACTTTTCATATGTTATATTGTAGCTGATATTTTCACAAATAAATAGAGTATTTTTCACTGTATTTCAAGGTTTTTCGCAGAAATCAAAGCCTTGCGGGAAAAGACAATTATAGTTATTTTTACCGAAAAAATGGAAACGATAAATGAAAAAATATTCTGATAATGAAAAGTTTGTGAAAATGATTTTGAGTCAAAGTTACTTAAATAACACGTGTTCTGATAGAAGTTAGAATTTTGCAAGAGACAGTCTTTTTCCGTATAATGAATGAGAATGAAGGGGGAGAGTTAGGGAGTTATGTTAAAGCGTTTTTTTGGGTATTATCGACCTTATCGTCGATTATTTATTTTGGATTTTGGGTGTGCCGTTTTTGCGGGGCTGTTAGAGTTGGCTTTTCCAGTAGCAGTCAACCAAGTAATTGATAAGATTATGCCAAAAGGAGATTTTCGCCTCATTGCATTAGCTAGTGCGGGCTTATTTGCATTTTATATAATCAATACGTTTTTACAATTTATTGTGGTTTATTTTGGTCATATGTTAGGCGTGAATATGGAAACAGATATGCGTGAAGAATTATATCAACATCTTCAAACACAACCGTTTGAGTATTATGATAATCAAAAAACAGGGAAATTAATGAGCCGTTTGACCACTGATCTTTTTGAAATTTCGGAAGTGGCGCATCATGGTCCAGAAGACGTCTTTATTACGATTATGACGTTAGCAGGTTCTTTTTTATTAATGTTAACCATTCACGTGAAATTAGCCATCGCTACGTTTATTTTATTGCCATTTATCACGATTGCGCTAGGCTATTTTAATAAAAAAATGACAAAAGCGAATACGGATATTTACGATAATTTAGGTGAATTTAATGCTGGGATTGAAGCGTCAGTAAGTGGGATACGTGTCACGCAATCTTTTGCAAATGAACCATTTGAACGAAAACAGTTTAATTATTTAAATCAAATGTATCGAAAATCGAAATTATATTTTTATAAGGTGATGGGTGTCAGTTCCGCCTATAATTACTTATTAATTCGTCTGATAAATTTATTTTCATTAATTTTTGGTGCGTATTATACAATTAAAGGAGAAATTACAGAAGGTCAGTTTGTAGGGTTTATTTTATTAGCCAATATTTTTATTCGGCCGATTGAAAAAGTCAACAATATGATTGAAAGCTATCCCAAAGGATTTGCTGGTTTTAAACGTTTTACGGAAGAAACGGACAAACAACCGTCCATCAAAGATTTGCCAGGAGCTGTTGCTGTTTCGCATTTAGAAGGAACGATTGCCTATAAAGATGTTTCATTTGCTTATGAAGATGGCACAAAAGTTTTAGACCATATCAATTTAAAAATTCAACCTGGTGAAACCGTTGCTTTCGTTGGCCAAAGTGGTTCAGGAAAAACGACCTTGTGCAATCTGTTGCCTCGTTTTTATGAAGTCAGTAGTGGTGAAATTACGATTGACGGTAGAAATATCCAGCAAATGACCTTGGCTTCATTACGTAAGCAGATTGGAATTGTTCAACAAGATGTGTTTTTATTCCCTGGAACATTACGAGAAAATATTGCTTATGGGAATTTAAATGCTACAGAAATAGACATTCAACAAGCGGTGAAATTAGCACATTTAGAACATGTAATTCAGCTAATGCCAGATGGCTTGGACACAATTATTGGCGAACGTGGCGTGAAATTATCGGGCGGTCAAAAGCAGCGAGTGGCAATTGCGCGAATGTTCTTGAAGAACCCGCCGATTTTAATTCTAGATGAAGCGACTTCTGCATTAGATACAGAAACAGAGCAAGTGATTCAAGAGTCATTAAACTCGTTAGCTGACGGGCGAACAACATTAATTATTGCCCACAGACTGGCAACGATTAAACATGCTGATCGAATAATCGTAGTGAGTGACCAAGGAATTTTAGAAGATGGAACACATGAAACTTTGTACGCGCAAAGAGGCCACTATCGTCGCTTGTACGATGCTCAATTTAGAACATAAAAAAACCCGCGAATAAAACTTCGCGGGTTTTTATTATGTTTAGTTAGCGCCGAACTTTTCTTCCCAAACCAACAGCATTTTTCATTCGTTGAAGTGTTTTGTTGGCTACCTGGCGAGCGTTTTCTGCGCCCTCATCTAAAATCATATCTAATTCTTCTGAAGCTAAAAGTTCTTGGTAGCGCACTTGAATAGGTTCTAATAAGGCAACTACTGCTTCTGCTAAATCTGCTTTGAAGTCTCCATAGCCTTTGCCTTCGTAAGCTTGAACAAGTTCCTCAACAGTTTGACCTGTCGCAGCAGAATAAATATTTAGTAAGTTAGTAATGCCAGGCTTTTCTTCTTTATTATATTCAATTACACCGGTTGAATCAGTTACAGCAGAGCGGATTTTTTTGCGAATCACTGCTGGTTCATCAAGCATTGAAATAAAGCCCTTCACATTTGTATCAGACTTACTCATCTTTTTCGTTGGTTCTTGTAAGCTCATAATTCGACTACCTTGCTCAGCGATTTTTACTTCAGGCATCGTTAAAATTTCTTGATTTTTTTGGGCGTAACGTTTGTTGAAGCGTTCCACAAAATCACGTGTTAATTCTAAATGTTGTTTTTGATCATCTCCGACTGGCACTAAGTCAGCGTTGTACAACACGATATCACCAACCATTAATGGAGGGTATGTTAAAAGACCAGCGCTTACGCCAGCACGACCATTTTTTTGAGATTTATCTTTAAATTGTGTCATTCGCTCTAACTCACCAATAGAAGTATTGCACTGAATGATCCAACCAGCTTCTATGATGCCGTTTTTGTCGTTACGGTAACGAACCTGGCCAGCTTTAGCGTTTTTAA
>OKIR01000146.1_pt1 | contig 15941 bp, 15 predicted proteins | sample 1612941 | NCBI WGS metagenome assembly OKIR01 (sample SAMN04436824, study PRJEB24849) | human gut metagenome | biome: human gut; feature: NICU; material: stool | host: Homo sapiens | place: USA: Saint Louis, MO | collected 2011-07-14
TTACTTTGATTTTACGAGCCTTATTTCATTTTAACCCAGCATATACAACATTATTAATCAATATTCCGCTCTTATTAATTGGTGGGAAAATTTTAGGCAAACGCTCCCTCTATTATACGCTAATTGGCACCGTGTCGTTATCAGTATTTTTGTGGTTTTGGCAAAAATTTCCTGTTGAAATTAATTTAGATCATGATTTATTGATTGCTGCTCTCTTAGCTGGTTTGGCCGCAGGATTTGGGAGTGGCCTTGTTTACCGCGTAGGCGGAACCACTGGTGGGACCGACGTCATTGCCCGCATTTTCGAAAAATACTTTGGGATTAGCATGGGCCGCTCGTTGTTACTTTTTGATGTTGCAGTCTTACTCCTCTCGTTGACCTATATTGATGTCAAACGAATGATGTATACTTTAATTGTGTCCTTTGTTTTCAGTCGTGTTGTTGATTCTGTACTCGATGGAGCCTATGCTGCGAAAGGAATTTTAATTGTTTCCAATCATTCCGAAGAAATCGGTCAAAGTTTAATGGCTTCTTTAGAACGTGGGGTAACATATTTAAATGGTGAAGGTGCTTATTCACAAGTGGAAAAACGGGTTCTCTACACGGTAGTCAGTCCTCGAGAAATAATGGAAGTCAAACGGATTGCTAATGAAATAGATGAAAAAGCCTTTGTGTCCATCATTAACGTACATGAAGCAATTGGCGAAGGCTTTACTTATGCAAAACCTAGCAAACAACGGCGCTTTAAATTAAAACAATAAATAAAACCCAGCATTTATTGAAAATGCTGGATTTTATTTATTGTTGTTTCAAACGATTTAATTCATCGGATAATTCTAAAAACGCTTCTTTGTTGCCTGTTTCTAAAGCATCATCAATTTGAGCTTTAATTAATGCCATTCGCTGCGTTTGTTCTTCTTGCTTAAAGTATTGATCAATCGCTCTGGCAACTTCCTGATCCACTTGTTCATTCCATGGCGCAAACGGATTATCTTCTAAAACAGATAAATACTGGCTCGTTTGCCAAGCCTCTGGAAATACACATTCTAAATAAAGAGCTTTCCGCCAATTCATCCGAATCTCGTGAAAAATTTGTTCCGGATCTGTAAATTCTTGTGCTTGGATAAAAAGCAATAACGGCTCCTTACCTAAACCATCTGCTACCACGCGGATCCCTCGATCAGTCTTCTCTACGTTCTCAACAAAATGAACATTATTTAAAATCGCATCGTGCGTTAATAAGTAATTTAAAATCCACAGTACTTCTCTTCTTCCAAAAGGCACGGTATTCACTAACCAAGTTAAAAATTTTTTCTTTTCTGATAAACTAACAAACATCGTCGTTTCCTATCTTTCTTCCATATCTGCTAGCACAGATTGCATGTCGACATCACCAGGTTCATGTTCCAAATAATGGTGTAACAAGTGTTTTGCTTTTTCAAGTTCGCCTTCTTCTCGTAAGAACAATGCGTATTCTTTTAGAAATTCTGGTTCGTGAGACAATTCTTGCGCTGCTTGTTCGTAATGAACTTTAGCGACGGCAAAGTCTTCTAATTCGTTGTACGCTTTTGCTAAGTTCCATTCAGCATAAGGATGATCCGTTTCCTCTAAATCATTTAAAATAGTAATTACTTCCTCAAAACGCTCTTCCGTGAGGTAGAGATTACTTAAGGTCAAACGACTTTCATCTGTTTTCTCACCTAATTCCAAAGCTTTTAACAACCAGTTTTCAGCACCAGCAATATCGTGTAAGCGATAGGCATTTTCAGAGGCAAATTGGTATAACTCTACTTGGAAGGGGTTTTCCGCAATTCCTTCTTCGATCACCGCTTTTGCTTCCTCTAATTGCTCTTCTTCTTGGAGCGCTTCCGCTAAATATAGATAAAGTGATTGATAATGTGGGTTTAGTGTTTTTAATTGCTGGAACAATGCAATGGCTTTTTGATTCTCATGTAACTGTAAATAAGTGAAAGCTAACTGGAATAAACGATCGTCTGTTTGTTCTTCTTTGACTGCGGCTTCCAAATAAGGAACTGCTTCTTCAAAATCACCTAACATGCTGTAACTACTCCCTAAGCGTTCATTCAAGGAAATAGCAGAGATTTGCGCTGTCCCACTTTCTACAATGCTTTGATAACGAGTGATAGCCTCGACAAATTGACCATTTGTAAAATATAGTTCTCCCAAAGCAAATTGAATTAACGGCTCTTCTGGCATAAGATTGGCTGCTTCTTTTAATTTCGCTTCACTGACTTCTGGAATCCCTAAAACTTGGTACAAATCCGCAGTGACTAAGAGACTTTGGACATAACTGTCACTAGTTTCTGGAATTTTTTCTAAATAGATGAATGCGTCATCTATTTCATTATTTTCAATGGCGATTTCTGCTAATGGAATGTTTAAGCCATCTGCATCGGGAAATTGTTCCAACAATTGTTGGAAAATTTGTTTGGCTTCTTCTAGAAAACCTAAAGATAATAACGTTTCCCCTAAATCAGCTAAGGTATTTTCATCATCTTTCTTTAATGCTTCTTCAAACATTAACTGTGCTTCTGCTAAATTTTCAGCTTGTAATGCTTGAACCATTTTTTCACTATATGACATAATTTCCCCTCAAATCTCTTTTAAAATTTCTTGGTATCTTTCAATCGTTGTTAACAGTTGATCGGGCGTTGGCTTTAAAGCTACTCCTAGTTGACCGATTTTTTACAACACCATAGGAGGACCTAGTGTTTCTGTGTGAGCCAAGACTTGTTCTGCGTAATCAGCACTTAAAATTTCTTTTGGAAACGCCACCGGAAAACCTAAGCGAATAAACCAAATGATAAAATTTTTAAATTGAAAGTCAAAGTGATTGACTTGCTGGCTCCATAAAACTTGTAACAATAATCCCAATAATCGTTTCATGGGACCTGATAACAAATGGCCATTTTCGGTTGTAGCAAAGGCCGCTTCAAAAACTCGGCCAAATTGATCCACTTTTTCCCCTGCTTGTTCATACAAAGATAACAACTCGTCTAAAATACCATTAAATGACGTTTGATTCAACCGTTTTTTATCTGGATACGTTTGGTATAGCATTTGTAAATAAGTATAATCACAGACAAGACCCGCTCGAATAAAAACGAGCAAATCAATTAAAGGGGCAGCACCTTTTTTATTGGTCAAGGTACTATCAAACAAAATTTCTTCTGAATGATTTTCTATATGCATAGTTGCATGCTGTGCTTGCTGAATTGTGACACTTGGTAAAAGTCCTTGCCGTAACGCTTGAACAGACACAGGCATCAGCCAACATTTGGAGGAACACTTACTTACTTGGTGCAGAAATGCGGTTAATTGTAGTACCCCTTCATTACCCAAACCAATCAATAAAACATCCTGATTTTCTGGCCAATCAGCTAAGAAACGTAACACACTTTCTAATTCTGATAAGTCATTGCAATGAACATCATTGCGACAAATATACCAGTTTAATCCCAACTGTTCCCCAAAGGCATAATTAATCTTCTCAGAAAAAAGATCATAGTAACGCTGATTCGCCAAAACAACGATTGACTCCGTCGTTACTGGTCGTTTTTTTAGGACGGAAGCAAATGTTTCTCCATAAATAATAGTGACCTTGTTTTCCCCTCTAGAATAGTTGTATTTCATTGATTCACCACCTTAAGACTGTTTCCTCTTCCTTCACCCCAAGTCTAGCATAACCACTAAAAAACAGCTACTGGCAACAACTTATTTTTGTCCTTCATTCATAAATCTTTCTCTTTTTATCAAAAAAGCAAGGAGCGAGTGTCGAACCGTTCCCGCTTGATTCTCGGAGCGAAGCACGTTTTTCTCACCCAAGGTTCGTTACAATTTAGCCTTTTAGCGTACTGTTTCGACCACCTCTTAAAATAACATTTTTTATGTATGATTAAAAAAAGAACCCTTGGAAACCAAGGGTTCTAATTGTCTGTCTTATTTCACTGCATCTTTCAATGCTTTACCTGGTTTGAATGCAGGTACTTTGCTTGCAGCGATTTGAATTTCTTGTCCAGTTTGTGGGTTACGTCCTTTACGAGCTGCGCGTTCGCGAACTTCAAAGTTACCAAAACCGATTAATTGAACTTTTTCACCTTTAGCAAGAGTTTCTTGAATTGTTGAAAAGACAGCGTCTACTGCTGCAGTAGCATCTTTTTTAGTTAAACCAGTTGAAGATGCAACGTTTTCGATTAATTCTGCTTTATTTGCCATGGATCATTTCACCTCCTCTATAAGAGATACGATGTTTTTACACACCTAAAGTTCCGTCTATTTTTGAGTGGTCCAAAAACAGACAGCAAATATTGATCTGGTTCAATATTCTGTTAACAAGATAGCATAAGAAAGTTGTAATAGCAAGGTTTTTAGTGTATTTTAACCAGTTTTTTCAAAAAATAATCATTTTTTCTCAAAGTTGATAAATTTATTTGAATATCTAAAAAAAGTATGGTAGAATGCACTATTTTCGGCGTCGCGGAATGATTTTAATCGGCGTGCCCTCAAACGTAAATGCTTTTCTGATTTGATTTTCTAAAAACCGGGCATAAGAAAAGTGCATTAGTTCTTCTTCGTTGACAAAAATAACAAATGTAGGTGGTTTGACTGCCACTTGTGTTGCATAAAAAATCTTCAAACGTTTTCCTTTATCGGTTGGTGTCGGATTAATTGCTACAGCATCCATTACAACGTCATTTAACAACGCTGAAGGAATCCGTAAGTTTTGATTCATACTTACTGTTTCAATTAGTTCAGGCAGTTTGTTTAAACGTTGTTTGGTTAATGCAGACACAAAAATAATGGGTGCATAATCTAAATATTGGAATTCATCACGAATTTCCGCTTCAAAATCACGCATTGTATTTGTATCTTTTTTGACTGTATCCCATTTGTTGACCACGATAATAATACCGCGACCTGCTTCATGGGCATAGCCCGCCACACGCTTGTCTTGCTCACGAATACCTTCTTCTGCATTCAAGACCATTAAAACAATGTCTGAGCGTTCAATCGCCCGCATTGCGCGCATGACGCTATATTTTTCAGTTGATTCGTATACTTTCCCACGTTTACGCATACCAGCCGTATCAATCATTAAGAACTTTTGACCTTCTTCAGATTCAAAATACGTATCGATTGCATCTCGCGTTGTTCCTTCAATATCTGAAACAATCACACGATCTTCACCAAGAATAGCATTAATCAATGATGATTTACCGACATTTGGACGCCCGATTAAACTGAATTTAATTGTATCTTCGTCCTCTTCTTCTGAAGTGTTAGGAAAATGTTTAACTGCTTCGTCTAACACATCGCCAATGCCTAAACCATGACTACCAGAAACTGGGAAAGGATCCCCTAGTCCTAAAGCATAAAATTCATAAATATCATTACGCATTTCAGGATTGTCAACTTTATTAACAGCTAAGATCACTGGTTTATTACTACGATATAAAATTTTTGCTACTAACTCATCTGCATCAGTAATTCCTTCACGGCCACTAGCAACAAAGATAATCACATCTGCTTCATCAATCGCAATTTCTGCTTGGTGTTTGATTTGATCCATAAATGGTTCGTCACCTAAATCAATCCCACCTGTATCAATAATACTAAATTCACGCCCTAACCATTCTCCAGTTGTATAAATACGGTCGCGTGTTACGCCGGGAGTATCTTCTACAATCGAGATACGCTCACCGGCAATGCGGTTAAAAATAGTCGATTTACCGACATTCGGTCTACCGACAATCGCAATAGTTGGATTTGCCATTTGATTCCCTCCTTGAGAATTTCAATCCTTACTAGTTTACCTAATCAAACCTTAAAGTGCAAGAAAAGTTTTAGTTTCTGCTGATTTTCTAACTAATTCAAGAAAAAATGAGTTTGACATAGCCGATCTGTTTACGGCTATGTCAAACTCATAAATTTCAAGAAAGTAACGTGTTATTCCTCTTCTTTCGCATCAGATAAAGCGTCACCTAAAATATCGCCCATGGTAAAACCAGTATTTTCTTCAGGCAATTCATATTCCTGTTCTTCTTTTGGTTCTTCTTGAGACTCAGGTTTTGGTTCTAACGCTTTGATACTTAAAGCAATACGATGTTCCTCTGGATTAACTTCTAAAACTTTCACTTGTACTTGATCCCCTTCATGAAGAACTTCATGAGGCGTTGCAATATGCTTGTGAGAAATTTGAGAAATATGCACTAATCCTTCCACGCCAGGGAAAACTTCCACAAAGGCACCGAAGCTTGTTAGGCGTTTTACTGTGCCATCTAAAACAGTCCCAGCGGCTGCTTTTGTTTCGATATCTGTCCATGGTCCAGGCAATGTTTCTTTGATAGATAAAGAAATACGTCCTTCTTCTGGATTAATTGAAAGAATTTTTACTTGAACGTCTTCGCCAACAGTTAACGCATCACTTGGTTTGCCCACATGCTGATGAGCAATTTCAGAAACATGAACTAAACCATCCACGCCACCTAAATCAATGAATGCACCGAAATCTGTTAAACGAGCTACTTTCCCTTCAACAACGTCTCCGTCATGTAAAGAAGAAAGTAATTCTTCTTTTTTCGATTCTTTTTCAGCTTCAACAACTGCTTTATGTGAAAGAATTAAGCGGTTTTCTGAAGGTTCGATTTCAATAATTTTAAATGCTAGTGTTTGACCTTTATATTCAGAAAAATCTGCAACAAAATGATCTTCAACCATTGAGGCAGGAACAAATCCGCGAACACCGACATCAACAACCAAACCACCTTTAACAACATTTGTAACAGGTGCTTCGATTACTTTGCCCGCTTGGAAATCTTGTTCAATTTCTTCCCAAACTTTTTTAGCATCTAAACGGCGTTTTGACAGTAAATAACTGCCGTTTTCTTTATCTTTGCCAATTGATGTGATAACAACTAAATCTAACACATCACCGACTTTCACAAGTTCGTGTACATCTTCAACTGGTAAAGTCGATAATTCCTTTGCAGGAACAACGCCTTCAACGCCCGCTCCTTCAATGCCGACAACAACTTGTTTGTCTTCAATGGCTAAAACTTCGCCTTTAACAATATCGCCAACACTGACTTCTTGAACGCTGTTCATTGCATCTTCCATTGTTTCGTTGTTTGCTACTTGTTTGTCTTCAAAATCTGTCATGCCTCTTATCCTCCTATGCCAACAAAAATTCCAAAACTTAGCTATATATACTTACATAGTACGAGATTTTTGTAAAAAAATAAAGCGATTTCTTCTATTTTTCTTAAAATTCTTTAAAAAAGTTCAAAACCTTTTTGTTTAATCACATTTTGTATGGCGGCGACGACTTCTTCAATCGTCAACCCTGTTGTATCGATTTTCACAGCATCACTTGCTTGGACAAGGGGTGATACTTCTCTCGTTGAATCTAAATAATCCCGACGTTCAATCTCCGCCTTCAAGGTTTCAAAATCCGTCTCAATCCCTTTTTCTTGATTTTCTTTAAAACGACGTTCTGCACGTTCTTCAACGCTAGCCACCAAGAATATCTTTACTTCGGCCTTTGGTAAAACTGCAGTACCAATATCTCGACCATCCATGACAACTCCGCCGGCTTGACCAATTTTCTGTTGTAACGCCACCATTTCTTCTCTAACTTTTGCATGTTTTGAAACAGCTGAAACAGCATTCGTTACATCTGGCTGGCGAATCGCTTCGGTCACTTCATGACCGTCGATAAAAACACGTTGGCCATTCTTTGCTTGCTGAAAAGAAATAGTGTGGTTGACACAAAGCGCTACTAATGGCTCTTCCGCTTGAATGTCGATTTGATTTTGCAAGGCCAGATACGTAATCGCTCGGTACATGGCCCCCGTGTCACAATACACATAATTCAATTGTTTTGCTAAAATTTTTGCAACTGTACTTTTGCCTGACGAAGCTGGTCCGTCAATAGCAATACTGATTTTCCCCATGAAAAAACTCCTTAACTGATATGCATCCTTTAAAATGCGCTTCTTCTTTTATATTAAAATCAGAAGAAAAGAACTTGGATTTAAACTGATGACGAGTCTCTAACGAAAAAGCAATAAGCCGAAATCCCTCGAAAGACGCAAACCATCTTTCGGAAATTTCTGCTTATTGGCATTCTCATGTAATCATTCGTCGCGATTTAGCCCTTGAAAGTGCTGTCCAAACCTCTTTTTCTGGATTATTTAATACGTAATGGTTGTCCTGGATAAAACACAGATGTATCAATCCCAGGATTTAACGCTAAAATTTGTTCTAATGTCATTCCGTTACGTTCGGCAACTTGACGTGCCCCTTCGCCACTTTGAACGGTATCATAAACAGGTTGTTGGTTCTGCGCTTGTTGCTGTTGTTGATTTTGAGCTTCTTGTTGTTGCTGCTCTTGTTGCTGTTGTTGTTGTGCTTGTTGGTCCTGTTGTTGCTGTTGTTGCTGTGCAGCAGCATCTGAACTTGAAGGTGTTGTATTTTCAGCTGGTTGGCTGCTTGCTGGTTCTGAGCTTTCCACTGATTTTGACGTACTTTCTTTTTTCTTCTCTTTTGATGATGATTGGACTAATGAAGAAGATGGCTGGCTATTTTTGCTAGCACTTTCGTTCGGTTTCTTGTCTTGCATCATCCATAAGAAAGTCCCAATTGGAATGGCAATAATTAATAATAGCAAAATAACTAAAACAGTTAGAAATAATGAATTTCCTCGTTGCTGTTGGCGTTTTGCTAAACGAGAACCACCACCATTTTGATCAGGTTCATAAATTGATTGTTCCCATGGCTCACGAGCTTGGTTTTTCTTTTTGTCCTTTTTACTCACTGCTAATTTCCTCCTAAACTTCTCTCGCTTGTTATTATATCATAGCTTTTGCCAACTGCCGACTAAAAAAATGAATTAATCACGTTCTTTAAATAATTTTAGAAATTTAGAACGCCAATCTTCTTCATTTTGATTGCTGGTCTTGTTCGATTTTACTATTGAATCTTGGTAAATGTCAAAGAATAACGCACAATTATCACAACAAGTTTCCGGTGATTGTTTGACAATCGATTCTTGAAAATAAGTTTGAATCAACGTTCTTCGACAGGTTGTGGTTTCAATATACGTCAGCATCCCTCTTAATTGCGCTTGACGATCTTTTTCTTTCTCCTCTAAACGATGCTCTAGCTCTTCAAAAGAATAATCCTTGGCTAAATAGCCTTGGACCCATTTTTGTTGTAACTCGGTGGCATTTTCTAACAAACCTGCTTGTTCTTCTCCTTCAATCAGCGATTTTAAGGTCGCTCGATTCGCTCTTGTCTCTTCTAAGAAAAACCGATGAATAAATTCATCCCCTTTTTTATACAATAATAGCGCCCAACTTTTTTGACCATCACGTCCAGCTCGCCCGATTTCCTGCAGGTAATTTTCTAAGCTATCAGGCAAATCAAAATGAATCACTCCACGAACATCAGGTTTGTCGATTCCCATCCCAAAAGCATTCGTTGCACAAAGAATATCGATTTGATTATCAATAAATTGTTCTTGCAAGCGACTACGTTCACTAGCCTCCAAGCCCCCATGATAATAGGCTACCTTAAAACTGGTTTTCGCCTGAATAAGTTGACTAATTTGTTCTGTTTTGTTGCGCGTGGCGCAATAGATAATGATTTTACCAGCCGTTTTAGATAAGTAATCTAGTAACACTTCTTCTTTTTCTGACGTTTCCTTCACGAACAAGCCAATATTTTTTCGATTCACTGAAGAAAGAACTTCTTGATAGCTGCCATGAGAAAATAATTGTTTTATAATTGCGTGCTGTACAACGGGTGTCGCTGTGGCAGTTAACGCCAAGGTCAAAGGAAAGTCTAGCTGTTTTTGGACCAGATCTAATTTACTATATTCAGGGCGAAAATCGACGCCCCACTGATAAACACAATGGGCTTCATCCACCACAAATAATGCAATTTTTTGGCGTTGTAACACACTAAGTACTTCTTGCTGCAAAAGCATTTCTGGGCTTAAAAACAGATAATCGTATTGGAACATTTTCGCTAAAATATAACGCTTTTCTGAATATTGTAACGTACTGTTTAAGGCAACCGCACCTTTAATTCCTTGTCTTTGTAATTGATGCACCTGATCTTCCATTAACGAAAGTAAAGGAGAAACAATTACCGTTAGTCCCTCTAACTTCTGGCCCACAAATTGATAACACAATGATTTGCCAGTGCCTGTTGGCAAAACAGCCAATGTATTCATACCGTCAAGTAAGTTTGTAATCACTTCTTTTTGACCAGGCTTAAACGCTGCATAACCAAATCGAGTGAATAATTCTTGTTCTAATGTCAACAATACTCACTCCTTTTCTTGCCAAATTTGTTGGATTTGATATAACCGGAAATCTAAATAAGAAAGCGTATCTTCTTGCGCTCGCCAATCCCGATACACCCACAACCGCGGATCTTGTTCTGTTTGAGCCAAGTTTTGGAGTATTGCCTCCTTTTCAAGATAAACAGACGCCTGCAGCTGCCCTTGAATAGCCAACTCTAATAGATGGTCATGAATGGTACTCGGTTTTATTTTTCGCTGCTCAGCAATTTCTTGAAGCGTCTTGCCTTCCGTTAACAATCGTTGGGTTTCTTGCATACTTTGGTTTAGATTTTTTTCTAGATACGGCCATACAAGCGTTCGTAAAGCAGGATAGTTTCCTCCGTACATTATCAACTGCAGTAAATGATGAACCGCTTGCGTATGCCATAAACGCTGTTCAAGAGCTGTCTTATGGCTTGTTAATTGCTGAGGAACTTTGCCAGTTTGCTGATAACCAGAAAGTTGCGCAACCAAATAGTCGCTTTCTGCTTCAGGTAGTAACTCAAACCCTCGCAACAGTTCTTCTTTGATTGATTGAATGCGCTGCTCTTTCTTGTCTTGTTGTAACCATCGTTTCAAATATAGTTGCGGAATCGGTGTTGATAAAAGTGGAATATACTGTTTTTCCTCAAATGATAAATACGAAGTCACTTGCACGGCAAATTGAATGAGTTGCCAACTTTCTCGATCACTTCTGCCAAAACGATAAAGATCAATTGCAGGATAATCCAGCAACGAAAAATGGTGCTCCTTTAAAAATAGTTGCCCTTCTTTTGTTAGTTGAATCTCATTTGTCTCTTTGTGATACTGAATTTGTTTCGCCTTTGAAAGTTTTTCAAGAAATTGAAAATAGGCTTGTTCGGAAATCGTTGGCCACCAGCCAATGAACCGTAAACAATCATATAAAAAACCATAAATCAAAACAGAGCTAGTCCGTTTGCCTTTTAAAAGATGATACAAAGTTGATGCACGTACCTTGTATCCATGAGATAATAACGCTAAAATAAAAGTTGCTTCCATAGTAAACCTCTTTTAGATAGGATGTGTCACTGTTTATGCAATCACGTTTAGTTCCTGAAAAATGTATTGCTTGTGGACTTTGTCAAGTTTATGCGCCCAATATATTTGATTATGATGATCATGGGATTGTCCTTTTTAAAGACGAGCCGCATGCTCGACAACAATTTATTCCAGAAAACGAACGCGAGAATGTGTTAAAAGCGTACCGCAAATGTCCCACGCGTGCAATAGAAATAAGCAAAAATGAGTGCTAAATAATTTAGCACTCATTTTTGCTTAGAGTATTTTTTCGAGCCAAGCAAGTGTTTGCTCATCTATCGAAACAAACTGTAATTGTCCTTCTTTTAGCGGTTCTTTGACTAAATGAATTTGATCATTTAGGCCATTGATCCATTCATAACGAAGACCATTTTCTTTTGCTTTAGAATTTTTGGCTTCTAAATAATAATTGACATGGTAATTTTCTTTACCATCCAATTGTAGCGTATTAATGGTCACTTCAAAATCTGGTGAAACATCGGTCGATTTCTTTTCACGTAATCGTTCAAGTGCTTCTATAAAAGAAGGAAATTGAGGATTATTTTCCCCACCAACGAGATATTTTTTAGCAAATTCTGTACTATCCGTATGACTTTTCACTTGTTTGGCAAATGCTTGATAAAAGGTTTCTAGCGCTTTGCGGGCATCATAGTCGCTAGCTAACGGAAAATTCAATTGTAGCGTTGGATTATCGGAGAGCGCTTCGACAAAATCATTTTCACCAATCGTTTCTTTTGATGTTTGAATTTCTTCTCCATTAATCGTCTTTTTAAGTTGAATCGTCATCCCTTTGGACCAGAACAAAGGGCCAATCGTTTTGCTTCCATTCGTTAGCGTACCAACTTTCCGATCATTAATATAAATATCTGCGTCTGGCAGATTGCTCTCCACAACAAAATTCATTCGTTTAAAATCTAAAGGTATACTAGAAATATAATTTTCCTCTTCTAATAAACGATACTCTTCTGTGATAACAGGTTCGCCGGTGCTATCTTTCACTGTGGCTGTAAAAGTATATTGTCCTGGCGCTAAGGGTCCCAATTCCTTTTGATAAGTGGTTGAGTCGGAAGTGCCCACTTCCCGCCCGTTCATTGCCAGCGTCACACCGCGCTGATTCGTCGTTAACTGAACAGAAACAGGCGTTAAAATGAATTGATAACGGTGAAAGAAAAATGCTGTTTGACTTGTTTCACGAATAGTTAAACCATGTAGCTTTTTATCCTTTAATAGCGCTTTTTCTAATTTTTTTAGCTCAGTTGGATTTTTTTGATAATAAGTGATTAAAGGCTTAATGCTTTGCGGATTCACTTGAAATTCAGACTCGTTCGTCCTCATTTTTTTACTTAATTCTTGGGCATCACCATTCTCAATCGCTTCAATAAAATGAGAAATTTGTTGTTCCTTAGAAAAATAATGCGTCCCGAGAAAATAGCTACCCGCTCCAAGAACGATGAACACAAAAAGAAACACCCAGATCCAGCTTCTTTTTGATCTGAGAGGAGTAGATTCGTTCCCTTTATTCATTGATGGTTGTGCTTGGTTTTCCTCTTGATGCATTGATTCATTCATTAGCGGAGCGCCGCATTCTTCACAAAAGGACTCCGTATCACGATTCACATGACGACAATTTTTACACTTTTTCACTCAGGAAAACTCCTCTTTCTTTGATGATTTCTATCATACCAAGGGAAAGTTAAAATTACAATGCAGATGGTTTAGTATTTTTTAACAGAATGATGACAGATTATGACAACCTCTTTTCTTTTAGGCGTAAATTTTAAAAACCCACTGTCAAACATTGTTCAACAGCAGGTTTTTTATCATTTATTTTGTTAACGGTGTTTTTTTCTGAATAGTATGTTGTTTTTTTGATAGCCATGGCAATAACTTCGCATGTAGTACTAGAAAAACACCACTGACTAAGAGGCCTTTAATAAGGTTGAATGGCACAATACCAATCGCCACGTAGCTTGCTAAAGATGTTCCTAAAAATTGTTGTGTGGTCACACCATATAATTGTAAGTAAATGGGTGTAATGACAAAATAATTCGCAATACTCATGAAAATTGTCAAGGCTAAAATCCCACTTACTAAGCCCACTATACGATTTGTACGGATATTTTTCTTTTTACCAAAGAAATAAAAAATTGGCAAGGTGAAGATACTACTTGCTAAAAAGCTAGCGAAATCTCCCACCATATTTTGCGGTGCTAGTCCGGTTAAGAACAGGTGTAGCAACGAACGAACAAAAGCAGTAATTACTCCTGCTAACGGTCCGTACAAGAACATTCCGAGTAGAATCGGAATATCACTAAAATCGATTTTCAAAAAACTAAACGCTGGCATAATCGGAAATGCCACAAATTGTAATACTGTACCGATTGCAGCCAACATTGCAATGCTGACCATTTTTTGTACCTTGTTGTTCATCTGAAATCCTCCAATTAAGGACCCATCTTCAACGAACTTTTTGATTCGCTTCTTTGTCATACAAAAAAACCCTATTTTTCTGCAGGGAAAAATAGAGTAGGATTATCTGATGAAAAAGCGTCTCAAATAAGCCCTATCTTCTTTATCCAGACTATACTGTCGGTATTGGAATTACACCAATTCAATCGTTAAAAACGAGTCGTGGACTATAACCACCGGTCGGGAATTACACCCTGCCCCTGAAGACGAACCTTGTATTATATTTTTTTACTTACTTAGTGTAACCGATTTGAACAATGAATGCAACTAACTAAGCTTTTTTATTAAATTTCATTGATTGTTTCGTTTCTCAAAAAAAAACAATCCCTCCGCCATAAGCGCGAAGAGATCGAGTCATTTTATCTTATTTGGCTTGATTTAATAATTGACTGATTTCTTTTTTAGTTAAATCACGATATTGCCCTGGTCGCAATCCTTGTAAGGTCAACTCACCGTAACGTTCACGTTTTAATTTTTGAACTGGGAAACCAACAGCTTGAAACATTTTCTTCACTTGATGATTACGTCCTTCATGAATCGTTAATTCCACGACACTGCTACCTGTTTTAATGTCCGCTGAAAGAATTTGAAAATTGGCTGGTGCTGTGCGTTTGCCATCAATGCGAATGCCTTTGGCTAATGGCAATAGATCCCGTTTAGTTGGTACACCTTTAATTTTTGCTACGTAGACTTTATCTACTTCATGTTTAGGATGGGTTAATTTTTGTGAAAAACTTCCATCATTCGTTAAAAGTAACAACCCAGAAGTATCATAATCCAGACGGCCGACTGGATAAATTCGCTCAGTAACATCTGTAAAATAATCCGTTACTACTTTACGGCCTTTATCGTCAGACACCGCAGAAATAACCCCTCTTGGTTTATAGAATAAATAATAACCATATTCTTCTTGATAAATTGGTACACAATCAACTTCAACGGTATCTTGTTTACTTACTTGTGTTCCTAATTCTTTGACCACTTGGCCATTGACTTTTACGCGACCTTTGACAATTAATTCTTCTGCTTTGCGACGCGAAGTCACCCCAGCATGAGCAATTGCTTTTTGTAATCTTTCCATTGTTTAAGCTTCCTCGCCTTCTGTTGTTTCAGACATTGGGTTCGTTTCTTGATAACGATCAAAAAATAGATCCATTGGTAGTTCTTCTTCTAATTCATCTTCCATTTGTTGGATATCTGGTAATTCATCTAAACTTTTCAACCCAAAGTAATCCATAAAATACTTCGTTGTGCCATACAAAATTGCTCTACCAGGACCATCGACGCGGCCTTTTTCTTCTATCAACTGACGGGCAACTAACTTTTGGATAGAGCCAGAAGTCTGTACGCCACGAATTTCATCAATTTCAATACGCGAAATTGGTTGCTTATAAGCAATAATGGATAATGTTTCTAGCGCCGCTTGTGATAAAGCGTTCGACATAGGCGATTGCGCATATTTTTTTAGTAATGAGGCATATTTTTTCTTCGTTGTTAAGACAAAATGATTGCCGACTTCTAAAATATTCAATGCCGATTTATTGTCAGAAGCATAATGTTCTTTCAATTTCGTTAATTCTTCATAGGTTTTTGCTGTTGACTTCTCTAATAAGTACGCCAGCTCTTCCAAGCCAATTCCTTCTTCGCCAACCACAAATAAAATTGCTTCAATTTGACTAACTAATGTCACTGTGTTTCCTCCACCTCTGTTGTATCTTCCTGCTGGGTTTCTGTATTAAATAACAAAATTTCACTATAATTATTTTCTTGTTCAGCATAAATCGCGCCCGTTTTCATTAATTCTAAAAGAGCCATGAACGTTGTCACAATTTCTTGTTTGGAATAAGAATCGAAGAAAGAATCAAACGACACTGCCTTCCCTTTCTGTACTTGACGCATACGCTCTGAAATAACGGTGATTTTTTCTTCGATGGAAACATCGTCACTGGCAACAGTTGTTTCAACAGGCTGGCGATTTTTTTTCTTTTCTAACATGGCATGAAAGGCTAGAAATAAATCAATTGTATTAATTTGATTAGGCGGT
>OKIR01000148.1_pt1 | contig 15646 bp, 21 predicted proteins | sample 1612941 | NCBI WGS metagenome assembly OKIR01 (sample SAMN04436824, study PRJEB24849) | human gut metagenome | biome: human gut; feature: NICU; material: stool | host: Homo sapiens | place: USA: Saint Louis, MO | collected 2011-07-14
TGGAATAACTTTTTAGCAAAGAAACCACTTATAAAAAAGAATAATGGCATATGAAATGTATATATAAAATCATATAGCCATACTAAATGATTTACTGATTTTAGCCCTTCTAAAGTGATTATATCCTTAAATATTGAATGACCAATTATTACTAGAAATATAGCTATACCTCTTAAGTTATTCATATGTTTATTAAACATTTAATCCCCTCCCTCTCAATATAATGATATTTTAACACATTTTAGGACTAAATGCTTAAATAAAATAAACTTTAATATTACCTAAGTTTTATTGAATTAGCTACCCAAGTCCTTTCAGTTGTTATAATTGCTGTATCTGTCATATTAGCAAATCTTAAAACCACAGTATTATCAGGCATAATCCAATGAGTAAACATTAGTCCTGTTTCAATGTTAGTTGTTGGATATAGTGCTATATTATTTATCTGTGTTATTCCAGTAAGCGTGAATGTATAATTATGTGTTGTTTTAGCTGGAACTGTCATTGATGGAATTACAATATTTGTATTATTATATTGTGTTGGAGGTAATAAATTCAACCATTCTGACATATTGCCCTTATTATCTATCGCCCACCTTGTAAACCTCAATCCATTTAAAGCTATATAATCCTGATACCCTAAATCATCTGAAAACGATCTAAATGTTATGAAAGTTCCACCTAAGTTTGTTGGTAATTTAGAATCTGACTGAGCTTTTGTCGTTGATATTGATGTTATTGTTAACCCACGTCTGAAATCTGTTAGTTTATTACTTCCAGTAAATGCATCACTATCCCATACATCATTTATATTACTTCTCATTTGCCCTTTAGAATTAACTTTAAAATATTTTGTTTCATCTTCATTGGCAACTAGATCTATTTGATTTCCCATTCTTTGAAGTCCCTCAGTTGGAATTACTATGTCCATACCAATAGATTTTATATAGTCTATTAAATCTTTAAATTGTTGTATTTTTGTTTTAGATGTATCTTTAAACATGAAACTGTGCCCCATTAAAACAAGCCATTGATTATTAGCTTTAGCGTAATCAACTCTAGCTTTTAAATAATCTAAACTATCAGTATCGCTTGGAAATAAACCTTGTAGCTTATCCTCCCCATTTAACCCAACTCTTGCTATATCATAAGTATTTAATGTTGAACCATTAGAATTTTGCACTATTTCTTGTCCCCATATAGCAAACCCAGCCCTATAATATCTTCTTGCAACCTTTCTTATTCTTGTATCACTAGTTCCCCAAGTATATGCAATTAAATCTGACCAATACCCTTTTTCTCTCAAAACATTCCTTGAGTTTTTAAAGTAGTTTTCTAACTCTATATCAGATAATGTGTCATATTTAACATCTTGTCTAATAGAATGTGAAATAATTTCATTTCCTATATCAGAAAACTCAGCAATTTGTTCCCATGTCATAAATTGAGTATCTTTATTATAAGTACCTACCCAATCAGTTAAACAAGCAAGCCCAACTTTAATATTTTTTTCTTTTAAAATAGGGAGTAAATACTGATAATCATAGTAAGCACAATCATCAAAAATAATTGTTGCACATGATTTACTTTTACTTGTTTTTCTTAATTCATTATTAGACACATCTTTTTTATTTTGTTCCAATGACGCATTAATATTTATAATATCTTCTTTCTTAGCAGCTCCTCCACTTTCTATTAATTGTTCGGTTTCTTCCTTAACTACTCCTGCTTCTACTATCTTATTATCTAAAGCTTCTAATATAGTTGCAGTATTAGAACTTTGTACTGCTCCTCTTATTACACTTCCTACAACTTCTAGATAAAAAGAAAAAGTAGTATTCTGCTTACTACTCTCCACTAAAACTATTTCTATTTTTGTTGTACCTGGTACTCTAGAAAAATCTCTATCTAATTCGGCATTTATCTTATTATTTTCTTTAACTATATCCGTATTCTGAATAATATAAGTATTATCTGACTTTAAAGCTTGTATAGTTATAGTTTTATTAGTTAGATCTAAAGCTAATCCATTTTCATATATAAAAGCTTCTAAGGTTAAATTATCATTTTGTTTGCATTTAGTTACTAAATAATTTTCTTTAGATGTATCTAAATTTATATTTATTTTACTAGCCATCTTACACCTTCCTTTAAATTAGATTTCTTTTATTAAATCTTCTCTTCCTTCTCCAATCAGAATAGTATCTATTCCATCTTTGTATTGTGGAAACTTAGTAACTACCACCTTATAATCCATTGCACCATCCATTATTCTCATAGCGATATATATAGCCATTATTATTTACCTCCTTCTTAAATTAAATTTAATATAATTTCATCCAATGCAGCTTGCATAGCAGTTATTTTATTTTGTAGTATTTCATTTTCTTTTTTCAAATCTTCGTTACTTATAGCTTCCTCCACTATAACTTCATCTTTAGGATTTAATCCTGAGACAATTTCAAACTCTTTTGTTTCTTTATTGTATTTAACATTGTAGCCATTGATTTTCCCTTCTAAATCCTCTATAGCATAGCAATTAGGGAAATAATCATCTGGGATTATCTCCCCTTCTCTAATTTCTAGTATTTGCTCTACCATATCAGTTTCTTTATTTATAAAAACCTTATTCATATAATCACCTTACCTTTGTGTCCAGTTAGTCCAAGCACCATTAACCCAAGCACGTTGATACATAGTATTAGAGAAGTCAAACGCTATTTGAATAAAATCAGTCTCTCCCCATTTTAAATGTAAAACCACTCCATAACTTGAAGGAGCTCCTTGTGAACCACTTGAATAAGCATACCAGCCACTATCATAGTATACATTTAAATTACTAATTCTCTTAGCAGTAGCTTCAATAGATCCGCACCAACCTTCATGATAATAACGCCCAGTATTGGCATATTTATATATTTCATTGACACTTGTAAGATTTTTATCAGTTAAACTTAACTGCTTATTTATAAAAACCTGCGTTCCGTGTTGATTAGGCTTTTCATCAATCTGTATAACTGTTACTTTTTCCGCTCCACTCATATATCCCAACATAACTCCGTTATCGCCGAATAGAGCTAAAAGTCCTCCTGCCGTATTATAAATTTCGTGGGGGAATTTGCTATCGTTGGATTCTAAGTAGAATGTTTTCATGTTAGCAAGCCTTGTGTTTTCAAGGAGTTGTATTCCTTTAAAATTTCCTAAAAGTTGATTAACTATTTTAGAGATTCTTAAAACAGGATAGAAATCTGTATTACCTTCAAAATTTTCGCTATTAGTGAATCCAATGTCTGTGTAATCTCCATCTCTTGTATTAACTATAGAAAGACCATTAATTGCTAAATTATCTGTAAATCTAGAACTTCTAATACCACCAACTACTTCGCCATTTGTAGCAAACATAAGACCACCTTGGTCCATTTCTACACCATATCCATTTAGGACATTAATTATCTTACCTATTATTTGCAGATTAATTCCATCAAAGGATAGACCACCATTAGCAAGATCTAATGTGCCATCTTCCATGTTAATCCAACTAGCACCATTAAAGCTTCTTAATATTCCAGCCTTTATTAATCCTGCATTTAAAATTCCTACTGTTATAAAATCTGCAACTATTTGTCCATCTTGAGTTATAGCAGTCCCAAAATCTCCGTAATAACCTGTTTTAGAGTGACCTAAACCGCCATTATTAAATCTCCAAACATTAGTCATTGTATTTATATCTTTAGTGTCACCAATTATTATTTCATTTTCTTTTACTATTACATAAGAATTTTTAAGTCCACCTTTTATTAATGAAGTCGCATTATCCTTAGCTAATTGAAGAATAGTTTCTGTACTATCCATTAATTCTAATTTTTCTGCTATTTGCTTAATGCTTAAAGGCTTAACTTCTATATAATTACTCAGCTTAATTTCCTTAGTTTTTTGAGCTAAAACATCATATTTCTTTGACATTGCTCTTACTTTTATATCTACATTCAGCTTAGGAATATAAACTCTAGAAGTATCTCCTATAAATAGTCTTTCTGCTGCTATATAATTTTTATATTCTTCTGTTTTTTCTAATTGTACAAAGTTAATAGTATAGCTAGCCTTAATTTTATCTATATCATTATTAGAGAATTCCTCTTTTATTCTTCTGTCTAATTCAGCTTGTGCTTGTGCTAATGTATCATATCCTTCTTCGGAGTATTCATCTTTAACTTTAACATCGTCATACTTAATTAAATTAGTGTATATACGATTGTAAGAACCTATAAGCGGACTATCTATGTAGTTACCTAATATTCCGTTGTAACCTTGTCCTCTCGCCCTAGTGACCAGATTATCTATATTAGAAGTACCTTTAAATCCAGTAAGATTTTTACCTTCTCTAATAGAAAAACCTCTATCTGTTCCAATACGCTTATTAATATAAATAGTATAACCACGCCTTTGAACTTCCCCACCCCAACGATTTAAAAATGAGTTGTCATTATCATGTAAGGCTTTATATAGGCTCATACGTTGATAATAAGCAGTATTTATTTTATCTATATCTGATACTATTTGTATTTCTTTTTTACCTTCTGCATTATTCAATAACCAACTTACCGCACCTTGACCATTTAAATTAGTAGGTCTTACATCTTCTAACCACAATGTTAAGCTATCAGCTATAGTAATTTGCCTTGCAACAACCTCAATATATCTAGTTCCTACTGTAACTTTAGATATTCTAAAAACTTCATTTCCATAATCCATTAAAACTTTTAATATAGCTTCTTCTTGTAATAGATCTTCTATATTATCATCAATCCTAAAAGTTAAATCTATAATATAATTACCTGTACTTAAATCTTCGTCAGGAACACAATTAATGCAGTATCTATCTAAACTTTTACCATTACTACCTAAAACCTTATTTTTTTCAGTATCAGAAGGGAAATAAGCTACTTTTATTTGTTTTTTCACATTTTTCTCCCCCTAACACTTATATTTTGTAGTATATTCAATAACTATTTTTGTTACATTTCCAGTATAAGAAATTGTATTTATGCCTTTTTCAAGCAAAATAAAATCCCCCGAGGTATCATTGTCCTTGGAGGTTTTATCTTTATTTCTAACTTGTAGTAAATCACTATCAATTTCTACATAGTCAGCAACATTATTAATTTGCATTGTTTCACTATTTACAGTTAATTGTATATTTCCAGTTCCATAAACCTTTATTAAAGTATCTCCTGGAGCATTTCCATTGTAATAGATTTTATATCCACTAGAAGTTATTTCATGTACTGTTTTCTCAAGATCTTGTGTAAATGGCCAACATAAAAAAGTAACATCAAATTCTCCTATAGTCTTAAATTGCTTTTGTATATCTTTAAAAATAACCTTTTTAACCTTATAACACCTGTCTTCTCTACCAAAGATAAGTCTACTATCTTCTATTTCGGTTAACCATTCGTAAATTCTTTCAAAATCAATATCTATTTGTGGAGATAGAATCGTAAATGTAAAAGGAATTTTTTTATCAGGATACGTTCCTTTATTTATTATTAAACTACCACTTCTACCTTCAACTTGTATTTCTTCATACTCTTCATTCGCTATAGGAATAGAAGGATAGTTTTCTAAAAATAAATTTAAATATAAACTTCTTTCATTATTAAAATATATTTCTCCTTCTTGTAACATTTATGGCAACCTCCCTTCATAGTATTCAGTTAAAACATCCTGATTAGGAGCTACAACTTCTTGAGTAAATTCTTTACCATCAACAATTAACTTAGCAACTACTGTTATTGGATTATCTTTAGGTATATCATCATTATCCGTATCACTTACACCGCCTAAATTATTGTTATGTGCAACAACTCTAGCTGTAGTCATAGCAGTTTCATAATCTACTGTAGTTTGCATTTTAGCAACTAAATCACTCATATTAGAATCAATATCTTTCTCTAGATTAGGAGTTTCTATATCAATTCCAACTCCAATACCTTTAACGATATTCGTACCTATTAAATCTCTCATAATCCTAGAAGGTGAATGTATGCCGAAGAAACCTTTTATACTGCCTATAACACTATCTGCAAAACCACCTATTAAGTTTAATATCCACCCAGTCATATTTGAAATACCATTCCAAATACCTTTGATAAGATTAGATCCTATACTTGCTGCACTATCCCAACCAAGAATATTTTTTATTGTACTCAAAATTGATGAACCTAAGTTTCTTACATTTCCAACTATATTACCAAACATAGATCTGATTCCATTAGTTATCCAACTAATAAAATTACTTCCTATACTTCCACCTTGCTTGAATATACCTACTATTCCATCTACTGCATTTTGTCCTAACCCTTTTACCCAGCTTACTAAACTTCCCCCCATACCTTTAATTCCATCGCCTATCCAGGTTATAAGGCTTTTACCTAATTGGGTCCAGTTATATAAAGTAAATACATTAACTATTGCCATTATGATTTGAGGTATGTTAGCTATTAAAGTAGGAATACTATCTATCAAACCTTTTATAAGCATTAATAATATATCTACACCTGCTTTTAAAATCTGAGGTAATGCACTATATATGGCATTAGAAAATTCATTAATTATTCTTGGTACCTCACTAATCAATGTAGGTAATGCGGTTACTAATCCTTCTACTAAAGCTAATATAATATCTATTGCAACATCTAGAATTAAAGGTAAATTTTCTATTATCATATCGCACATAGAAATTACTAGATTAACTAAAGTAGGTATTAAAGTAGGTAAATTCTCTGCTATCCCTTGTCCTAAAGTTATTAATGCTTGTAAGCCTACTTCTAATAACATTGGCATTACTTCTATAATACCATTAATTAATGACATAATTATTTCTAAAGCTGTATTTATCAAGGATGGTAACCCTGCCTGTATTCCGCTTATTAAATTTTTAATTATATCAATACCACTATTCAACAACTCAGGTAAAACACTATTTATTAATGAAGGTAATTCTTGTACTAAACTATTAAATAATTTTGTAATTCCGCCTATAGCTATTTTTATTCTAGGTAATATATTCCCCCCGAAAGTTTGTAAGCTATAAACTAAATCATTTACTAAGTCATCAAAATTTTCCGTATCACTAGCCATTCCTGTTAATATATTAGACCAAGCAGATTTAAGCATATTAAAACTTCCGCTAATTGTAGTTGCAGCTTCTTTTGCCGTTGTACCTGTAATTCCCATTTCATTCTGAATAACATGAATTGCTTCTATAATATCACTGAAATTACTTATATTGTATTTAACACCGCTTATCTTCTCAGCTTCTACTAATAATCGCTGCATTTCTTCTTTAGTTCCACCAAAACCTAGCTTCAAATTATCTAGCATTGTATAATTTTGTTTCGCAAAACCTTGATAAGTATTTTGGATCATAGACATGTCCGTACCCATTTTGTTAGCATTATCTGACATATCAAGAATAGCTTGGTGTCCTATTCGTGCTGCTTTTTCTGTATCACCGCCAAGCCCTTGTAATAATGAAGCCGAAAACCCAGTAATAGTATTCATGTATTCATTTGCTGACAATCCTGCTGTTTCAAAAGCATTAGCCGCATATCTTTGCACTAACTCACTACTATCTTTAAATAATGTTTCAACGCCGCCTACTAATTGCTCATACTCTGCATACTGTTTTATAGATAAAGTTGCTAAAGCTCCTACTGCAGCACTAGCAGCAGTAACTAATCCTGTTATTGCAACTGCTCCTGTTTTCGCTAAACTACCTAATTTACCACTTAGACTTTTTATTCCACTTTCAGCACCATCACTATCTATCTTAGTATCAATTATAATTCTTCCATCAGCCAAAATTACCACCTACTTTCTTTATAAAAATAAAAAAAGCAGGCATCGGCTCACTACTCTAAGGTGTGGCTCTAAGCTCTGTCTTTACGATTAATTTCTAATTTATTTATTTTTTTACAACGAGGGCATTTTATTTCCCCTCTTACTATATCAGCTTTTAAAAGCAACTGATTACAATTTATACAACGTATATCTTCTATTTAAATCACCCTCTTAATTTCAATTAAAAAAAGCACTTATACAGTGCTTTTAAAGTATTTTACTTAATATTATTTTATTTATTGTTTTGGTAGAATCAGTAGGTACTTTTAAATTTACACTTTCAACTTGGCTACCACCTAAAAATAATTTAATATCTGTATCCAAATCCCCTATTCCTGCTTTTTCTATAATAAATCTTTTAATATTCTTATATGGTATACTTTGATATTCTTGCTTAGTACCTTTTCTCAACCTATCATCATGAAACAAAATTCTTTTATCTAAGAATAAATATGAACCTTTCAAATTAAAAGTGTAAAATAAAATCTCTTCATCATCTAACATATAATCTTTATATTTTACATACATCTCATCTATTTTCTTTTTTTCTTTTTCTTCTTTTTGATCTTGCTTTTGTTGAGCCATTCTATCATTACTCTCAATAGCTCCTTTAATTAAATCTCCAAATCCCATATCTATACCTCCCTTTATGTCAATATTATAGTATAAATATAGTTATAATTACAATACTCTACTCAAATCCCCACCATTTAATAATATATTGTTTATATCGTCTAGCTTTTCCTGTTCATCTTTAGGCATAGGAAGTTTATAAAGCTCTTGCATCTTCTTATAATAAGCCTTTTCTTCTTTAGACTTAATCTTAGACAGATCCATACTCCTATATCCCATTATCTTAACTATCTCATTATCCTCTTTAAGACTCTTAAACATAGCTTTAAATTTCCACCAATGTAAATACTCTATATCCTGTAAATCTATATTATATTGGTCCATAAATGCAGCATATATATAATCATCATCATGTTCAAAACTATAAATTTGAGTGACTCTCTTACCTTTACCATTTCCTTTAGATGATGTTATTTCTTTACCGCACCTATAAAACCATAACATTTGCTCTATTGCTTCATTGATGTTTTCCGGTATAACTGGATAATAAAGTTCTAAAGCTGTTATAATTTTATCTTCTTCTCCTATAGAACTATCTTGCATTAATAATTCAAATAAAATAGAAGTACGAAAATCACTATTAATCTCGTAATTCTTATTATCAATTTCTACTGCAATAGGCAGTAAATCAACTAGTATATTCATTATTTTTTAGCACGTCTTTGAGCTCTGTTAGGAGAATATTTATGAGCTATTTTTTCAATTTCTACTCTTTGTTCATTTGCTTGGTCAACCAATTCGCTAAAGGCTTTTAAGCATATTTTTAAATTAACTCTATTCCCAAATACCTTTTTATCAGTTCCTTCTCCAAACATAGTATTAAATACGTTAAAAATAGTTTCACATTGAGTTTTAACAACTTGTGTCATACTCATATTCTTATTATTTTCTTCTACTTTTTTTAACTCCTCCATGGACTTATCATATTTTTCTGCCACTTCTAAATCATAGAAATCTATATCTTCTAATTCCACTCCATTAATTATCATTTAAATACCTCCTATACTGTTTTAGGTGTAAACTCTTCTGCAAATTCCTTGCTTGTTAAAGTAAATGTACCTTCAACTGGATCACTTTGCCCTAAGAAATTACCGCTAATTCCTAATTCACCATCATTATCATCAAAACTATCTACCGCAATAGCAACTTTGAATTTTCTTGCTCTAAAAGTCCCCTCTGCAGTTCCTGGTTTATCTAAATCAACTATAAGATATTCTGTTTCAGTACCAGCACCAGTTTTTTGCATTTCTCCAATTTCTCTAATAAATTCAATTGCCTTTTCACTATTGATTTGATCAGTATTAAAACTTGTCCCCCACTCATAACCAGTTACACTTTGACTAGAACTTGATTGATTTATATACCTCTTAGAAGTAGTTTGAGCACTAGGACTTTCATTCAACTCTGTAAATCCTGTTCCTAATAATTCAAAAGTTTCCTTAACCTTTAAATAGTTAGCTTGTACTTTCCTTTTTCTAATTCCCATTTAATTCATTCCTTTCTTTAAATGTAATAATTTTACGCATCTAATTTATTAGCATTTTCTTTTACTCTTTCACCAATATCACCTTTAATAATTTCAACTTCTTTACAATCTATTACTAAAGTTAAAGTTGATAATCCATCAACTTTCTTATTTATAGAATAATCTATGATATAATCTATTTTTTTATCATTTAAAAATAATTCTTCAATAGGTCTTGTTCCCTCTGAGTAATCAACTATCTTTAATCTATTATGCTCCACCTAAACCATTCCTTTCTTAAAATATTTTAATCTTAATTGTATCTGATACCTTGCAGTATCTTCATTTACATCAATTACATATCCAGTAGAAGTCACCTTAATTTCTAAAGGTTCTAATTCATTATCTAATACTGGAAATATCTCATTATCATTATTACTTTCTATCCAATCTGCAAATTTTTCATAAAAACCACTATTATCTATATTTTGTAATACATCTGCTCCATAAGATTCTCTAGAAGTAAATATAAAAATATATTGCCTTACACTATCTCCATTGACATATTTCTTCAATATAGGTTCTGTTGGTACTTCTTCAATTGAATAAGTGTCTGTACTTCCTTCCAAATAATTCACGTTAACTTTTACTGCATTGTTGAATGTATCTAAATGTTGACAAGTTCTAATATAATTTCTTAATGCATCTATAATCATTTAGCTCTACCTCCTACAAATTGAGCTACAGATTTTACTACATCATTACCTCTATCATTCCACATACGCTTATCCCAAAACTTACCTCTAAGTCCCCCTACAGAGTTACCCTGTTTTCCTAACCCTTTATTAGTGTAATATTGTTTTTTAGCATAATCGGAATTGTATATAACCTTATCTTTCTTTATTTCAACTCTAATATCTTTAAGTCCACCATGGTCATATGGAACATAATTATTCATCCATTTAGCACATTCCTTTGTAAACTTTTCTTGTGCTTGACCATCTTTATTAAGGTATCTTTTTAAAAGAATTTTCCCTGTATCATCCATTTGTATTCTTACATTAGTAGCCATGCTATACACCTTCTACTTGAAAATGTCCCGAAAATTCAGCAACAGATTTAATTGTTATAACATCATCAAATTCTTTCTCCAAATCAGATATTCTATGCCCTTGTATTCCTATAACTTCAAAATCAACTTCACCTTTTACAATTTTATCTCCTATAGTAAAAGTAAAATATTTTTCTCTTTCCATAAGTTGTAACTTAGCAAATCTTTTCGGACTTACGTAGTTATCTAACTTATCTATGAAAATAAGTGTACTATCAGCTAGTAGTAAGCCTTTATCGCTTACTGTACCATTTCTTTTACTTTGCCAATTTACACCTTTTATCACTGTTCTTTGGTACATATCTGCCCCTAAGGAATTATCATAATATTTATTGTATATAGTTATATCTGCATTTTTAAATAAAACTGCCATATCATCACCTCTAATAGAAAAGCTTTATATAAGGTTTAGGTAACATAGCCTTAATATCATCTGTAATGGTCCATGCTCCTGAATTATCTTTGTAACTAATAGATTGATTACCTTCGGATATAGATTTTATGTCAGCACTTTTTGAAGTCTTGCTATTTTGTATTAATTGATCAACAACAAAATCATACTCAGAAAAAATATAGCTATCTTCCCAATCTACATTTAAATAATTCCTAATAACTGCTACAGCCTTTTTCTGTTCTATAGATAAATCCATACCTACACCTACTTTTTAAGCTTTTCATCTTTCTTAACTTTCTTTATTAACTCATATCCTTCTGCAATAAGTTTATCTCTTACATCATCATCATTAGTTACCTTTACTACATTCATTCTTTTTAGTTCATATTTAAATTCCATATTCTAATCTCCTTCCATAAAGAAAGGACCAGGTAAAACCTAGCCCTATTCTAAAGCTTCCTTGATATTAACTCTACAAATCTTTAATGCTTCGTCCATTATCCACAAGTCATGGTATTTTCTATAATCTAACTTCCATGCATCGGCATCTTGGTTAATGTTTGGATCAAATATTCTAATCTTATCAGTTTTATTAACTGCTATTGGTGCATACATTGGAGTTATAATCCAGTTGATGTTTTTAGCTCCTGCTGCAGCAACGAATCCACCCGCAGTTTGTCCGCTTGATTTTCCATCATAGAAAGTATAAGCAGTTTTCATTCTTGCACTAGGTACTTTTACGATAGGGTGTCCATCAAATGATTTAACCTTTGTTACAATATCACCTTTAGTAAATTCAGTAACATCTAATCTTTTGCTTATTTTTTCATTTTGATCTAGTATCGCTGCTATAGGAGTTGCCATTGTTATTACTAATGGAATATCTCCAACTATATCCTCTATAGCAGTTATATCAGCTTTTAAAAGTGCCAATACATTAGTTTCATCTATTGTATTTCCACCAATAGCCACATTACCAGCTACAGCTAAACTAGCTATTTTGGAATATCTGTATGCATCAATTTCAGGAACTACCTTAGTAGATTGGAATTGTCCCATAGCATTTGTAGCATTAGCCACAAAGTTTGATTCATTAACATCCATAGAATCTAACATGAACGTTCTTCCTCTATCTTGTGTCATTGTCTTAGTTTCATATTCAAGAGTTATTGAACCTTGAGTAAAGCCATTAGCTCTAGAATAATCTCCTAAACCATCCATGTTCATTTTAGGAATTTTTACTTCCTTACCACCGTTATAAATTACTTGTCCAGCATTAGCATCCATCCATCCAGATGTTAATTTAGCTACTGCTGCCTTGTCTAAAGCTTGTTGAAATAATGTTGCGTATGCAATTGTATTTGCCATATTATCATTCTCCTCTTAATTTATTTTTTATTGTTACATCATCATTTTTGCTATATCATCTACAGTCAAATCACCTGCTCCATTTTCCCCTGGAGGTGTATAGCTTCCACTAGCAATTTTTTCTTTTACGTTAGTGCTCACTATTCCATCTACATAAGCTGCAAAATTATCAATTCTAGTATTAGTTGTTTCATCATTATCAGTTAAGAAATAATCAATCATTTCTCCAGGAATCTTCTTCTCTGCTAGAACATCTTTATACTTAGCTATTTTTTCAGCTCTTTCAGCTTTTGATTTTTGTTCATTGAAGTTTTTTTCAAGTTCTTCAATCTTAAGCTGCTCTGGAGTTTTCTTTTTACCTGTAGCTTTTAGCACTTCATCATTTATTATTGTTTGTAGATTATTTGTTTTCCAAGTTTCTAAAGCCTTATCAAAATGTTTATCCTTTACGGAATCTAAATAAGACTTGAATTCTGGTTCATTTATTTTTTCTTTAAATGCATTTAAAGTTATGCCACTTTGTAAAAGTGACTTTGCAAAATCACTTCCTGATAAAACTTCATCAACTGAACCTTCATCATCAATATTTTCTATTATTTTTAACAACTCTTTCTTATTCATATATCCTCCTTATCCCACAAACCTCTATGAGCCTTGTGACACAAAATTATTTAACTTAGTAATGTATTTATACCCCTTGTACACTTAAAGCACACAAGACGATTTTAGAGCAAAATAAAAAGCCTTAGATTTCTAAGACTTAATTAACTATCTCATATGTCTTTTCGAATATGTCTGGTTTGCATGGGTAAAGTTCCCCATTAATTCCTCGTATAATAAAATCTCCAACATTCGCACGATGAATACCTTCGAGTGTTTTAATAAACAATTCAGTTGGCGCTGATTCACTAGTTAATGAATCGAAAAATATTATCCCCTTATTGTAGGCGTTTTGAGCCCATTCTGGAACATAAAACTCACCCTTACTATTAATTAAATCTCCATCATATTGAAAAGCTTCAATAACAACTGGTTTCTTTCTGTACTTAGGCACTTCTTTGTATCCTCCTTATTTATATACTTCATAAAAGCATTTGCAATTTGGATGTCTTGGAGTTTCTGGTTTATCATCCAAACTGAAAATTTCTCCATGATTTTTCAAACAAATTTCACAAGTATTTTCAAGGGTAGCATTATACTTAACTTTTTTAACATCAGTTTCTTTACAATATCTATCAAATGCATCACTTGAAACTCTAGAAACTTCTGTTTCAACTAGTCTTTTTGAGTTATATCCGCTAGTGTTAAAAGTCTTTTCTATGTCTTTTCTAATTTGATTTACATTTACTTTTCCCTTAAGGAAATTATCAACCTGCTTATGCAAATGATCAGCAACTTCTTTTTCATTATCCCAAACCCTTTGTGAAAAATGCTTACCTTTAAAATTGCTTTCTATTATTTTATTTACATCTTTTAAACCTTTATTGTAACTATAAAAACTAAAAGTTTCTTTAACTACAGTTGATAAAAGTTCCTCAATTATTTTTTCTTGAGATGCAGCTTCTCCTTTTGATATATCAATTATTAATTTAGACATTTTTTCATACTCTTTATCAATAGTTGCTCTATTCATAACCATAACATCATTTGCAATAGTATAAGTTAATAGAATATTTGCTACTTCTTGCAATAATATATCTCTGTTAAGTTTTTTATGTTTATATATCTTTTTTAACTGTTTTTCTGCTAATTTATATAAGCTTTCAATGAATAACTCTTCTTTAGTCATTTTCATCACCAAAATTATTTAAATCAAATTCATGCTTCTTCTTATAATCTTCTATTAGAATTATCTCCTGGTCCGGATTGTTTACAAAACTTAATTGAGCTAATGCAGTTTTTAAAGATATATTTTCTCCTATTCCCAACTGACTTAATGTTTGAGCCATTAATAAATCATCTTGTGGAATATTTAATGTAAACTTAACCGATACATCTCTATAATCATAATTTACACTTTCAATCTTATTGAATAGTTTAAATAAAAAATACATCCTACCTTGAATTATATTTTTCATGGATCCTTCGCTATCTCTTACTCTTTGTTCTAAACCTATTAACCTATTTCTTAAAGCACTTCCAGAAGTATTACTTTGCAATTTCTCATTAGTATCAATATGATTACTTATTTCATATATGTTTTTCTTAAGAACATCCAGAGTATTTTGGACAAATGTATCATTTATATCTTTAGTTAAGAATTTAATAATTACATCTTTTTCATTAGCATTAATAATGCCTTTTTCCTTCATATAATCTAGTTGAGTTTTACCTTTTTCGTCTTTGGTTACATAATCAACACTACAACCAAGCATAACTAAATAAGCTAACCTATAATCAGATATTTCATTAACTATATCACTTAAATTAGTTTCATATGCATCCTGTAAATCTTTAAGTTCATTAAATAAAGTATCATGCTCTTTATAAGCACTTACATGTCCAACTTTTATAGGAACTTCCCTAAATACATTTTCAGTAGGTTTAGAAACTTCCGAAAAACTGTCATCAACATGATAAATAAAATCAGAAGTATAAATATCTATATATTGCTTAGTATCAAACTTCTTTTTGAAAAATCTAAGAAACATTTTATTATTTCCAAAATCATCAGTTAATAAATAACCATCCCTAGGGCTAACTATTTTAGAATTAAATTAACGAGTACGCAGGGCGTTGCGGGTGGCATCGTGAGTGTTATGGCGTAACGACA
>OKIR01000162.1_pt1 | contig 15165 bp, 17 predicted proteins | sample 1612941 | NCBI WGS metagenome assembly OKIR01 (sample SAMN04436824, study PRJEB24849) | human gut metagenome | biome: human gut; feature: NICU; material: stool | host: Homo sapiens | place: USA: Saint Louis, MO | collected 2011-07-14
ATACGAGATCGGTCTCGGCATTCCTGCTGAACCGCTCTTCCGATCTTGTAGCGTACAACTTGGCATCCATTGGATTGACTGGAATGCGATGGTTGGGGATGCGGAGCCGTTAGACAGACAGCCTACTACAGTCGCAAAAATGCTCGCTTTCCATCAACATTCACTTGAGGTCTATCCGGATTATAATATTAGAGTAGTCTTAATGCATGATTCAGTAGATAAGGAATTAACAAAACAAGCATTGCCACAATTAATAGAGTTTTATCAAGCAAATGGTTATCAATTTGGCGTGTTATATTAAAGCAACTCGGAGCACTAAAGGAAGCATTTCTGGTCTTAGCCAATGTTGATTTTTTGTTTAATTACACACAAAAACACCCTCTTGCTGAGCAAGAGGGTGTTCGTTTGTCGAATAGTAAAGATTAACGACGGATTTCTTTGATACGAGCTGCTTTTCCGTGTAATGCGCGTAAGTAGTAAAGTTTTGCACGACGTACTTTACCGTAGCGAACCACTTCAATTTGAGCAACACGTGGTGTGTGTAATGGGAATGTACGTTCCACACCAACACCATTTGAAACTTTACGTACTGTGTAAGTTTCGCTGATTCCAGCACCACGGCGTTTAATTACAACACCTTCGAATAACTGGATACGTTCACGAGTACCTTCGACTACTTTCGCATGAACGCGAACAGTGTCACCAGGACGGAACGCAGGAATATCCGTACGTAATTGTTCTTGTGTTAATTCTTGAATTAATGGATTCATTTTATCCTTCTCCTTATTCCCAAATATTCTTATGGTCACTTCTGCCACAGCGGAATATTGTAATAGTTAGAGCGCATTGCACTCACCAAATTAGTGTACCATAGACAAAATGAGCTGTAAAGAGAATTTTCTTGAAAGTTCCCTTATTTTTGTTCTTCTTGTTTAATTTCCTCTAATAACTTCAACATTTCAGGCGTCATTTCTAATGATTCTAACATGTCAGGTCGACGCAAAAAGGTCCGTCGTAATGATTCTTTTAGTTGCCATTCTGCAATTAATTTATGGTTACCATTCGTTAGCACGGCAGGGACTTCCATATCATTGAAAATAGCAGGTCTGGTATATTGTGGATGTTCTAATAGGCCAGTGGAATGTGAATCCGTTTGTGCAGAAAGATCGTTACCTAAGACATCAGGTAATAAACGGACTGTCGCATCAATCATGACCATTGCGCCTAATTCGCCCCCTGTTAAAACGTAATCCCCCAACGAAACTTCATCTGTAACCAAGGTGCGAATCCGCTCATCATAGCCTTCATAATGTCCACAAATAAAAACTAAATGGTCTTCTTGAGAAAATTCTTCGGCCATTTTTTGATTAAACGGTTTTCCTGCCGGATCTAATAAGATGACCCGTTTTGGTTGATTGTTTGTCTCTTCTTCAATTGCCTTTAGATTATCATAGATCGGCTGTACTTTTAAAAGCATCCCCGCGCCACCGCCATACGGATAATCATCGACCGTTTGATGTTTGTTATCTGAAAAATTGCGAAAATTAGAGACATTCAATTCTAATAACTGCTTTTCCCGAGCTTTCCCAATAATTGATTCCCCCATTGGTCCTTCAAACATTCTAGGAAAAAGAGTTAATACATCAATTCTCATCGTCAATCAATCCTTCTGGAATGTCCACATCAATCCGTTGATTTTCGACATCGACTTTTGTAACAACGCCTTCAATATACGGTAAAAGTAAATCCTTTTTCTTTGATCGTTGGACAACCCACACATCATTCGCGCCAGGAGATAAAATTTCTTTGATTTTTCCTAGTTCACTGCCAGTTTCATCATAAACAGTAGCTCCAATGATTTGGTGATAATAAAATTCGTCCTCTGCCAATTCAGCAAGATTGTCTTTTGCAACTTTTAAAATACCGTCACGATATTTTTCAACATCATTGATATTTGGATGTCCTTCAAAGCTTAAAATGTCAAAATTCTTATGCTTGCGGTGGGACTTCACGACCAATTCAATTGGTGCTTTTTTCTCTTGAAATAACAGTAACGTTGCCCCTTTTTGATAACGTTCTTCTGGAAAATCCGTTTTCGAAATGACCCGAACTTCTCCTTTGATTCCTTGTGTGTTCACAATTTTTCCTACATTTAAATAATCTGTCACGTGAAAGCCTCTCTTCCTTGTATTTCATCTTTCCTATTCTACCATTTCTTACGCGCAAATTCTATGAAAAAACAAAGGCCAACTTTTCCAGTTAGCCTTTGTTTTTATTAATTCGTTAAACCAGTTAATGTGCCATAAATTAAAAATAAATTCAATAACGTCAAGGCAATAGCAATAATCCAAGCTAAAAATTTCACCCATGCTGGATTCGCAAATTGGCCCATTAATTTCTTATCACTTGTATACATCGTTAAAGGAATAATCGACACTGGCAAAGCAATACTTAGGAAAACTTGCGTATAAAGTAACAAGTCTTCAACAGCCGTTTCGCTACCGCCATAAATAATAACACAGATAATGACTGGCACAATTGCTAACAAACGAGTTAACACTCGTCGTGCCCACAACGGCATTTTTAAATGGATAAAGCCTTCCATTACAATTTGTCCTGACAGCGTACCTGTAATCGTTGAATTTTGACCCGAAGCCAGTAAAGCAATTGCAAAAAGAATACTTAACACTGGGCTAGCAATATTACCAACAATATCTGGATTTTTCAGAGCATCAAATAAATCAACGAATTTACCTAATTCACTGTTGGTTCCATAAAATAATGCTCCCCCTAGGATTAGCAGCAAACAATTTACGACGAAAGCGACAGTTAATTGAATATTTGAATCCCAAGTAGTGAAACGAATTGCTTTGGCTTTCTCAGCATCATCGTTACGATCAAATTTCCGAGCTTGCGCAATGGAAGAATGCAAATATAAGTTATGAGGCATGACTGTCGCTCCAACGATTCCCAAGGCTAAAAATAACATGGATTTATCTGTCGCTATTTTTGTGTCTGGAATAAAACCTCGTAATACTTCACCAACATTTGGATCTGCTAATGCCACTTCATAAGCAAAAACAAAAAAGATGACTGCAATTAAACAAGAAACAATTGCTTCGATTTTGCGAAAGCCTAACTTTGTCAGTAGCAAAAGTAATAAAACATCAAACGTTGTTATCAACACACCAATTAATAATGGAAAACCAAATAATAATTGCAAAGCCACGGCACCACCAATTACCTCAGCGATATCTGTAGCCATTATGGCTAACTCTGTCACCACCCACAAGGCAACGCCCGTTCGTTTACTTGTATGCTCTCTAGTCGCTTGAGCTAAATCCATTCCTGTCACGATTCCTAAGCGTGCAGCCATACTTTGTAGTAACATGGCAACTAAACTAGAAAGCAAAATCACACTAAGTAACGTGTACTTATATTCCGCTCCGCCAGCAATTGACGTAATCCAATTTCCTGGATCCATATAACCAACAGCCACTAAAGCGCCAGGTCCGCTATAGGCTAACAAAGTTCGCCAAAAGCTTGCGTTTTTAGGTACCTCGACGGTATTATTTATCTCTTCTAAACTAGGTCCATTTGCATAATTAAGCATTTTTTCCGTTTTCTTTTCTTTCATCCAACATCCCTCAATCTATCTTGTTCACACATTTCACTTTTAGGTACACCTAAAACTAGTTAACATAATTATAGTCTTCTTATTCTTCGTTGTAAACTGTTACATTCTAATTTTTTAAGCATTCTCTCTATAAATCGTTTGGTTTTTACCAAAAAATCCCTTACACTTATTTTATCATAGATCGGAGGTTATGAGGATGAAGTTAGATATGGTCGGTATTATCGTCAACGATATGACACAAGCACTCTCTTTTTACCAAACACTAGGTTTTAACGTGCTGGGAGAAGCTTCGCCTGATTACACAGAATTACAAAACAATGGCGTCAGGATTTCTTTAAATTCACTACAAATGATTACTGGCGTCTATGGGTTTGCGCCTAGCCAACAAGGCGATAAAATCGAACTTGCTTTTCTTTGTGAAACGGCCACAGAAGTTGATAACACCGTGAAAAAAATGAGCCAAGCTGGTTACGTTGTTTTTAAAGAACCTTGGAATGCACCTTGGGGCCAACGATACGCAATCATTAAAGACGTGGATGCAAATTTAATTTCACTCTTTGCCCCTCTATAATATTACTAAAAAATGCGCCACTTTCGTTTCTTTTACTCTCTTTCGAAAGATCAGTGCAGAATGGGTCTTAAGTAGGATGTCTTTTCTGTCTCTTTTTTTGTATAATAAACTTATCAAATGATGCGTATCTTACAACTTTGTTCGTTTGCAGAAAGAACAAACGATGTTTTTTATTGATGAAAAGTTATATACTAAAAGTACGATGAGTATAACTAAAGGAGATGAGAAATGTGAGTGTTACCCTATCTAGAAAAATTGTTAATATTATTTCCATTTTGGGCATTGTTGCAACCATAATTGCAACCATCTATTTTATCCGATTAGGTGTCTTCAAGGACATCAATGCACTAAGAGGACTAGTAGGGCAATCTGTCATTCTCGGTCCGATTATTTTCATGTTAATTCAGATTATTCAAGTGGTTATTCCGATTATTCCTGGTGGTGTTAGCTGTGCTGCAGGGGTCTTGATTTTCGGGCCAACAATGGGCTTCGTCTATAATTACGTTGGTATTGCACTTGGCTCTATTATCATTTTCTTATTAGGCCGTAATTATGGGAAACCATTCATTATGAGCCTTGTCAGTGATAAAACATATAACAAGTATATCGGTTGGTTAGACAATGAAAAACGTTTTGAACGATTGTTTGCTTTAGCAATTTTCTTCCCGATTGCACCGGATGATGCGCTTTGTTTAATGGCCGGTTTAACAAAAATGTCTGTGAAAAAATTTACTCTGATTATTCTATTAGCAAAACCTGCTTCTATCTATTTATATAGTCTTGCGTTAATTTATGGCGGAACATTTTTAACTAGCTTACTGGGAATGTAAAATAAATAAAAAGCGAACGGACTAAATCAAAACTCTGCCTGTGTCAGTTTGATTTAGTCCTTTTATTATGGAATTTTGGTAGAAACTGGGGGACTTTTGATGTTTAGTTATTTTAAAAATAGTATTGTGAATACGCTAGATTTTCTTAAAGGGACAACGGCGTATTTTCGCGATGTACTCTTGATGCACGGATTTATGTTATTCGTTCTATTGCCTTTATTGACAAGTTTGTCCAAATTGATACTCAAAGAAGGTGGGATTGATTATATTTCCTACGATAACTTAGGGGCAATTGCTACGCAACATCCCTATGTCCTTTTGACTTTTCTACTAATTGGGCTGTTAATTTTACTGGCGCTCTTTTTTGAATTTACCTTTTTATTGCTTAGTGTTTATTTTATTAAGAAAAAGCAACCAATTACTCTAACGCAATTATTGCACGGCACCTTGCTTCAGATCAAAAAAGTTCGAGGAATTACCTTTCTGTTTTTCCTGGCATATTTCTTTTTGATTTTACCATTAAGTGGGTTAACCTTCCGCTCTTATTTATTAACAAGAGTTAAGATTCCAGCCTTTATCTTAGATTTTATTTTTGCAAATCGCGTCATTATTATTATTGGTTTCGTATTGTTAGAACTGATTATCTTATATTTAGCGATTCGACTTGCTTTTGCCCTTCCAGAGTTGATTTTACGTGATGTTGGTTTTCGTGAGTCTTTAAAACGTAGTTGGCAAATTACAAAGCGGCGCTTTTTCCAGATTTTAGGGCAATTTATTATCATTGGAGGAACTGTTTTAGGGATTTTTACGGCTGGCTATTTTTTGATATTTTTAGGTCAAACCGCAGTCGAAACGTTTAAACCTGAGTGGTCTTTACCTAGCGCTGTCATCGCTATGACACTCCTTCAGGTTATGATGCTCTTAAACTTGGTGTTGTCTAGTGTTGCTATTTTTTACATTATTGTTGATGATATGGAGGATGAAGGGATTTTGCCTGACACGCCAGAATGGTTCACCCCGAAATCAGAGGTTCGGGTAGAATGGACCACCTTCAGAGTCGTTCTTTTTTGTTTGATTGCAATCATCTTCGGAATTGGTGTAGGCACCTATAATACGAATTACCTAAGTCATACACCTGACCGAAAACCGGTTACCATCTCCCATCGTGGTGTTAATGGTAACAATGGCGTTCAAAACACCTTGGACTCTTTAATCGAGACCAATAAGGCAAAACCTGATTATGTTGAAATGGATATTCAAGAAACCAAAGACCATCAATTTATTGTCATGCACGATTTTAATTTACGGGCGTTAACGGGTGTTAATAAACGACCAAATCAATTAACACTTAAAGAATTAACGAATATGAATGTCACAGAAAATGGTCAAACTGCTAAAATGGTTTCTTTCGATGATTATTTAGCCAAAGCCAATCAATTAAAACAACGTTTATTAATTGAAATCAAAACCACGCCTCAAGATAGCCCTGACTTAGTACAGCGCTTTGTCAAACAATACCGTGAAAATATTTTAGAAAACGGCCATATCCTTCATACCTTAACCTATGATACGGCGATGGCCTTAAAGAAAGAAGAACCACGCTTTTATGTAGGCTACATTATTCCTTTCAACATTGTGGGACCGCCTAAAATGCCAGTTGACTTTTTTACTATGGAATACAGTACAATGAATCGTAACTTTGTAAATGCCGCTCATCATGATGGGAAAAAGGTTTATGCTTGGACAGCAAATGATGAAGATGTTATGACACGAATGATTTTTTATGGCGTCGATGGTATCATTACCGATCAGCTCAGTCTACTGAACGAAACAATGAAAACCGATTTAGAAAACCCAACATACTCCGATAAACTGTTGAATTTCGCTATTGGAATGGGTTAAAAAAGAGCCAATCTGCTGAGCAGATTGGCTCTTTTACGTTCATGTTAGTTGTTTTTACCAAAAATTCTTAAGAAAGCTAAGAATAAGTTGATGAAGTCAAGGTATAATTGTAATGCGAAGAAAACGGCCATCCCAGTACCTGCTTGATCACCTGTTTGCGCATAGACTTGGCGTATACGTTGGTTATCATAAGCAGTAATCCCTGAGAAAATTAGGACCATTAAAATGGAAATAAAGAATTCTACAGCATTACTGTGTAAAAGGAACATATTTAGCAACATCGCAATGACAATTCCGATTAAGGCACTATAAGCGGCATGACCAACTGCTGATAGGTCTTTCTTCGTAAAGACACCTACTAATGACATCGCGCCAAAGGTAGCTGCTGCACTTAAAAATGCGCCGGCCACTGTTCCACCAGTATACATTAATAACGTCACGGATAAAGTGACACCATTTAATAATGCATACGCAACAAATCCTGCAATCGCAATGGTTGGATTCTTCTGTGCTTTTGCGCCTAGATATAAAACTAAGCCAATTTCAACAAGCCAAATCATCCAAAAAGCTAAGCTTGATTTGAATAAAGTAGCTAGAACAGGTAAAAAGACAGTCGTCATTGCATAAGCCATGATTGCGCTAATACCAATTCCTAACGCTAAAAATCCGTAAATTTTGGCATAAAATTTATTCAAACCTGTGCCAGTTTGGATATACTCTTGATTATTCATAAGTTAAAGTCCCTTCTTTCTCTGTTAGTTCATCAATCGTCACTTGGGGTGGTTGAACCATCACCACTGCATCTAACACGCGATTTTCTTGCTCATTAACAGCCTCAACTGAAATGGTAATCACATCTTTCATTTTGTCGACTTTGATTACTTCTAATTGGAAAGTCAATGTTTCGTAATGAAAAACGGGTTCCACAAAGTTCACAGAGAAATTCACAACATGGGAACCTGGTCCTGGTAAATGTTTTGAAATCGCACTAGTGATAATTCCCATCAGCATAATTGATGGTACGATTGGTTTTTCATATTCTGTTTTTTGGGCATAATCATGTTGGATATATAAAGGATTCGCATCATTGGTCAAGCCCAAGTAAAGTAATAAGTCCTTGTCTTCAATTGACTCTGTCAAGGACAACGAATCTCCCTCTTCGATATCTTCGATGGTTTTGCCTAATTTTCTCGGTTTTCCGATATTCAAATTAGTACACCTCCGTTATTGATAAGATAATTGTACCAAAATGTACTTAAAAGGCAAGTTAAAAAGTAGTCTTTAAAGGATGTTTAAACAAAACCAACTTATCTGCCATGCTAGCATCCTAAAAACAAACAACGGAACAGGAGCAGCTTCTTATTTTTTGAAGCCAGATACCCCTGTCCCGATTTTATTTATGTTCTCTTATAAAACGTTTCTAGTTGTGTTACTTAGTAATGTTTCGTAGGCTTGTTCAAATTTCTGAACGTCGCCAGCGCCCATAAAGACAACCACTGCATTTTCAAAATCTAGTAAAGGCGACACATTATCTTCGGTAATTACTTGTCCACCTTTTTGAATTTTTTCACCTAAATCTTCAATGCGTACCTCGCCTTGTGTTTCACGCGCAGAGCCAAAAATATTACATAAGAATACTTCATCTGCTAAATCCAGTGCTTCAGCAAATTCATCCATTAAGGCAATTGTTCGTGTAAATGTATGTGGCTGGAAGACAGCAATAATTTCTTTGTCAGGATATTTTTGGCGGGCGCCATCAATCGTTGCTTTAATTTCAGCTGGATGGTGCGCATAATCATCAACAATAATCATGTCACTGACTTTTTTCTCGCTAAAACGACGTTTCACACCTTTAAAACTTAGCATTTCTTCTGCAACTTTTTGCATATCAAGTTTTTCAAAATAAGCCACAGCAATCACACCTAGCGCATTCATGATATTGTGATGGCCAAATGCTGGTAAGACAAACTGACCTACAAAATCATCCTTGTGATAAACATCAAAAGATGAGCCTTCCGTTGTTCGTTGAATATTTCGGGCTTGGATATCATCCTCTTCGCTGACGCCATAATAATAAACTGGCACTTCTGATTCTAACTGACGAAGATACTTATCATCACCATAAGCAAAAATTCCTTTTTTGACTTGATGAGCCATTGTTTGGAACGCTGAAAAAACGTCCTCAATGCTCTTGTAGTAATCTGGATGATCAAAATCGATATTCGTCATAATCGCATAATCTGGTGAATAAGCCAAGAAATGACGGCGATATTCACACGCTTCAAATGCAAAGAAATCAGCATCTGGTTCGCCGTGGCCAGTGCCATCACCTATTAAATAACTAGTTGGATTGATACCACTTAATACATGTGCTAGCAAACCAGTCGTACTTGTTTTCCCATGTGACCCTGTTACAGCAATGCTTGTGTACGGTTCGATAAAACGAGCAATGAAATCGTGGTAACGAATTACTTCTGCGCCTAATTCGATGGCGCGGGCGATTTCCTCATGGGTATCTGGAAAAGCATTTCCAGCAATAACAATCATGTCTTTATCAATATTATCTGCATTAAATGGTAAAATAGGGACACCTGATTTTTCAAGATCCCGTTGTGTAAAGAAATACTCTTCTACGTCTGATCCTTGAACGTTGTAGCCTTTTTGGTGTAAGACCAACGCTAATGAGCTCATGCCAGAACCTTTAATTCCGACAAAATGGTATAATTTGTTCTCTTGATTTCCCATTATAATCCTCTTCTCTGTCACTATATAAAACATACCTTTTTTAAAAAAATTTCAATCATACGAGATTCATTATCGTATAAAACAAAAAAATAATCAACTATTAAAACAGAATAAAAAACTTACATGTTTCAATTCCACATGCAAGTTTCATCTCTTAACTAAAATATTTACTGTTTTCTAATACAGAACTTGAATCTTCTAGCATCCCACTTAATGATTTATCCAAGATGCCCTTTTTCTTCTCTTCTGTCACAGGTGCTTCCGGCTCCACTTGAGCATTCGCTTTAGCTAATTTTTTCCCATAAGCCGTTTGACTTTTAGCATTTTTCTTTGCGGCATTCAAACGGGAACGCGAACGTAAATCCAACGCATCTTCGCCAAAACGTTCTAAGTCTGGTTTGATTTGTTGATATTGTCGTCTAGTTAAAGGAATCTCAGGTTCTGAGGTTGGAATATTAAATTTCCGCACCGTTGGATCTTCTTCCGTATCTTTCACTTGAAAAGCCGTTGGTTCATCATCAAGAATGACATATGAACGCCGATCTTTTTTCATTGCTTTTAGCAACTCTTCTTCAGTAAAACTAGGTTCCTGTTCCTCAGGAATCACAGAAGCCGGGATATATTTAGGAACAAAATAAGAAGGTGTCGTTTTCTGCACTAATGGTGATGCGGCAGGTCTACTTGGTTTCGCTACGACTTCTTTTTTTTTATACGTTTGTGTCCAGCCATTTCCTTTTGGCGTCCCAAAAAGGCTATTATTTTTTTTCGTTGCTTGTTTATTTTTCGTTGCTTTACTAGCATGTTTTGTGTAGTCTGGCAAATTAGAACGATGACGTGCTAATTGCTCTTGTTGTGCTGCTGTTAATTGTTGTGTTTGTTTATTTGTAGTTGATTGATTCGTTGTTGGTTGTTGGACGGATGGTGTGCTTTGTTTGGTATCTTCGGCAGATGTTGCAGTTCTTCTGCTACCTGACATTGCTTTACCAATCAGATCATCTTGAAATAAGTTACGTTCATTATCTGTTGGTAATTTTACGCCCTGTTCATCATCATATGCTGGAAAACGGAAATGTTTTCTCTTCACTTGAGCATTATCCATTGCGGTCATTCCTTTTATTTTTCTTTCTCATTAGTTTAACACATTCTCAATGAATACTAAAGAACTTGCCTGAATTTTTAAGAGAACAAAAAAAGAAACCTCCGTTTAAAAAGGTTTCTTTTTTGTTTATTTATCTAGTTGTAATTTGGCAAAGTCCGCTTTGACTTGAATGAATGACTGAAACAATTGTAAAAACTGAAAGAGTCGCGCCCGATTTTCAAATTCACTTCTTGTTTGCGGCAATGGTTTTGTGCGATAGGTTTCATAAACGGTCTTAATTCGATTCATAATTTCTTGTCCATCATTATTCTCTGCAAATGTTTCTGCCGTATATTCCAATAATTGTTGAATATAGCGAACTTGTTGCGCATCAACAGTAATATCTTCTAATAATTCCAACATGTTTTTTAGAATATTACTTTGCATTTTTCTCATCGCAAAGTACTCTAAATAATACGTATTGGTAGACAGCAATTGATTCTCGGCATGATTTTTGGCCCACGTCTCGCCTGTGCGAATAAAGGTTTTTAAATCTGCACAATGCATGACCAAATTTCGCTCTCCTGCAGCGTTGTTTAAATGTAGCGCCATTTCCCTTAAAATTTTACGAAACATTGTTTCAATGACTTCTTGGTCTTCTCTTAAACGTTTTTCTGTATCAGGCATATAGGAATTAGCTAATAACGCTAGTCCCACACCAATACTCATTAATAAAAACTCATTTCCAATAATCGCCCAAGAAAGATTTTTTTCGACTAAATAATGAGTTACCAAAACGGAACTCACAACAATCCCATCAGATAATTGAAAATACACAGCTGCTGGAATAAATAATAACAAAAAAATACCAAAAGCAATCGCTGTAAAACCTAAAAAAGTAAAACAAATATACGCTAAAATAGTTGCTAAAGCTAAGGATAACAAACGATAAATTCCTGTCATGACAGATGTTTTTTTCGTGCTAGTAACACTTAAAACCGAAATAATCCCTGCCGAAGGGGCATAAAGTAATCCCAGTTTTTCCGCAATAATCATTGCTAATGCAGCGCTAATGGCTGTCTTGACTGTTCGTAAACCAATTTTCATGCATACTCCCCTTAAAAAATAATAATTCTTCACTTTTCTCTAGTAATTTTACCTCTATTTCGGTTATCATTAAAGAGAAAAGTTATTTAGGAGCGAATATTTATGATAGTGGGTCGATTTCGTTTAGGCATGCGAACGTTAAAAACAGCAATTGCTGTCATGCTGTGTATTCTTTTATTTCAATTTTTCCATCGTGGCTCACCTATGATTGCCTGTTTAGCAGCTGTTTTTTCGCTAAGACAAGATTTAAATACTAGTTTGTCTTTTGGAAAATCGCGCATTATTGGAAACACATTGGGTGGCTTTTTAGCTTTGCTTTATGTATTAGCACAAGATTATTTTCCTAATCAACACTTAGTAGAATTACTGCTACTACCACTTTTAGTCATTATCGTCATCGTTGTTTCTGATGGGATTAATAACAATGCTGGAATCATTTCTGCAACTGCGACACTTTTAATGATTTCTTTAAGTATTCCGCAAAGCGATTCCTTTCAATATGCAATGGAACGTGTGTTGGATACATTCATTGGGACCTTTATAGCGATTGGTTTAAACGTCTTTTTACAACCTAAGCCAGCAGAAGAAGCCCATGAAATTTCTGAAGATTTAGCTGAATTAGAAAAGAAAGAAAAAGAACTAGAAGCTTTACGCCAACAAGTTCAAGCGCGGATTGCTGCAGAAGAAAACACTGACGACAAGGCAAATAAATAAAGAAACAGCCGATTGAAGAGAATAACAATCGGCTGTTTCTTTATAGTTCCCAATTCGTTTTTGCTTGAAAGTTGGCGGCTGCACCAATCAAGTTGGCATCATTTTGATAATGGCAGGTCACGATTTCTGGAACAAAATCTTTTAATTCAAAGGTCTGTAAATGCGTTAGCATCCGGCGATTAATCTCTGCTAATAAGCCTTCTTTAGCAGAAACACCGCCTCCAAGTACAATCATTTCAGGATCATAAGAAAACTGTAAGCCGAATAATCCTTGTGTTAAATAATCATAAAAATTATTGACTTCTTCGCGAGCAACCTCATCCCCTCGTTGTGCCAGTTCAAAAACTTCTTCTCCTGTCACCGCCTGTTTTTCGACTCCAATTCGTTCACAATAGCGCTGAGCCATTTTGACAGCTGTGCCAATTTCACTGAATGTTTGGCCATTACTTAAAAAGTTCAGTCCAAACTCGCCTCCATATAAATGAGCGCCTTTGTACAATTCGCCATTGCGAAAAATCGCTCCGCCAATTCCTGTCCCAATAACGACAAAAAGCACTTCTTTTTTCCCTTTCGCCGCGCCTTCATATATCTCAGCTAAACCAGCACAATTCGCATCATTTTCGATAGTCACTGGTAACCCAAACAACGCTTCTAATTCTTCATAAATGTTAAAATGATGAATATATGGAATGGCGGAAATCCCTAAAATCTGTTGACTTTTTTCGTCAACTACTCCAGGTGAACTAAAAGCAACACCACTAATCGACTCATTTCTTTTGTCTGCATAAACCGAATATAAATGCGCTTTCATTTCTTCCCAAGAGCCAGGTGTTGGAAAGCTCCCTTGATTTGTTAATTCTTTGCCTGTCCAAACGCCGTATTTCACGGAAGAACCGCCAAGATCAAATGCTAAAATTGCCATATTTATCCATCCTTTTCTACTTCTGTTTTCTTATTTCTTCGATACGTATACGGTCCATGATAGGTCTTATCAGGATTTTTCGTCAAGCGAAATTTCAACGGAACATAGTCAATGCCGCCTTTAACAAAAGGATGACATCGTAAAATCCGTGCTACCCCCATCGTTGTTCCTTTGACACTTCCATGTGTATGAATTGCATCAATCATATATTGTGAACACGTTGGGTAATAGCGACAACGTGCAGGCAATCCTGGAGAAATAAATCGTTGATAAAAACGAACACCGCCGATTAACGGATTTTTCATAAAGTGCCTTCTTTCTAACTAATTCTTACTAAAGAATAGCTTGTTTTTTCATGTTTGGCAAGTCTTAGTTACGAGAAATTACACCAGGTGCACCTATGACGAATTCTTACATTTCTGTTGCTATCCAAATGAAAAAAAACGTGCTACACTATAAAAAAAGGAATGGAGGCTTAGTAAATGGGATTAAAATTTGAACGTTCCAATGACTTAGATAAACTCTTCGATTCTTTCGCCGTTGATCCATTAAAGAAAGAAGTACCTCTTGAAGAACTGGCAAAACAACGACAAGAAGTAAAAAAAGAAGAAGCAAAAAAACAAGCAAAAGAGTAATTTTGCTTGTTTTTTTCTATAGAAATTTTTCAATTGCTGTCCAAGCTGCTTCTTTTCCTTCTTTTGTTTCAGAAGAGAAAATAATAAAGTCATCTTGTTTATCAAAATTCAAGGCTTTTTTGATGACACTCTCGTGTTTGTTCCATTTGCCCCGCGGAATTTTGTCTGCCTTAGTTGCCACAATAATAACTGGCAAATCATAGTATTTCAAAAATTCATACATTTGGATATCATCTTGGGTCGGCGGATGACGTAAATCAATTAAAGAAACGACTGCACGTAATTGCTCACGTTGCGTAATATACGTTTCAATCATTTTTCCCCACTTTGCACGTTCTGTTTTAGAAACTTTGGCATAACCATAGCCAGGAACATCCACAAAGTGTAAGGCGTCCTCAATTAAATAAAAGTTTAGCGTTTGCGTTTTACCAGGTTTGCCTGAAGTTCTTGCTAAATTTTTACGATTAATCAAGGTATTAATAAAAGATGATTTCCCAACGTTCGAACGTCCAGCTAAAGCAATCTCCGGTAATTGAGATTCAGGATATTGTTTAGGGGATACCGCACTAATCACGATTTCTGCATTATGTACGTTCATTGTTTTCCTCCGTTCTTCTATTCAGTCTTTCATTCAAAAGCTTAACAAAAACAGCTCTTTCGGAGATCCGCCGAAAGAGCTGTTTTCAGCTTCAATCTTATACAGCTTCTTTATCTTTTTTGTTATAAATAATTGTTGGTTTACCGGGACCTTCAGCGGCCATTTTAGTAATGATAACTTTTTCAATGCTTTCATCTGAAGGAACATCAAACATTACGTCCATCATAATTTCTTCAATGATTGAACGAAGTCCGCGTGCGCCAGTATTACGTTCAATGGCTTTGGCTGCGATGGCTTTTAATGCTTCTGGTTCAAATTCTAATTTAGTGTCATCAAGAGACAATAATTTTTGATATTGTTTCACCAAGGCATTCTTCGGTTCTGTTAAAATTCGAACCAAATCATCATTCGTTAATTTATCAAGCG
>OKIR01000170.1_pt1 | contig 14884 bp, 6 predicted proteins | sample 1612941 | NCBI WGS metagenome assembly OKIR01 (sample SAMN04436824, study PRJEB24849) | human gut metagenome | biome: human gut; feature: NICU; material: stool | host: Homo sapiens | place: USA: Saint Louis, MO | collected 2011-07-14
CATCTGGGGATCATCCCACTGTATATGGGCTATGACGAACACGGTCAGCTGTATGGTATGCTTGTAGGATGCGGAAATGGTGCTACAGCTGAAAATAAGTCAGAAGATAAAAAAGTAACAGTAACAGATGTTAGAGGAGAAGTTGAAATTCCGGCAGAACCTCAAAGAATAGTAGATTTAAGCGGAAACAGTGATATTTTATCAATATTAGGATATAAGGTAATAGGAACTGCAAATAGTGATGCTTATGATTACACTAAGTTCCCTTCATATTTAGAAGAAACATTAAAGGGTGCTGAAATCTTAGGATATAGCATGCAAGATACAATGGATGTTGAAGCTATAATGAACTTAAACCCAGATTTAATAGTTATATCAACAGTTCAAGAAAAAATGTATGATCAATTAAGTGAAATTGCTCCAACAGTTATGATTCAATTAGAAGCATTAAACTGGAAAGATGATGTTAAGGCATTTGCAAAGGTATTTAATAAAGAAGCAGAAGCAAATAAGTGGCTTGCAGATTATGAAGCAAAGGCTAAGGAAGCAGGCGATAAGATTAAAGCAGAATATGGCGAAGATACATCATATCTTTCATTCTTAGCTAGTGGTGGACAGTTCTTCATATTTGATGGTGCAGGATTTGGTAGCGTATTATATGAAGATATGGGACTTAAGAAACCAGAAGGAATGCCAGCACAAAGTGATATAAGCTTACCAGTTGTTACATACGAAGGTTTAGCAGCAATAAAATCAGATTATATATTCTTAATAGCAACAAAAGAAGATTTAGCTCAATTAGAAAGCAATGCTATTTGGAACAACCTACCAGCAGTTAAAGCGGGTAAAGTAGTAGTGTTAGATTCATCACCATACTTTAACCAAGGTTATAGCTCAATAGGTAGAGAATTATTAGTAGATGAAATAGGTGAAATGTTAAATGAAACAAAATAAGAGACATACAGTAATTTTTACAATAATTAGTATGTTACTCTTAGTAATAGGACTGGTTCTAGCTGTAAGGTTAGGATCCGTCCATATTTCCTTTTCAGACATTTGGGATAGTATCTTTAATTATAGTAAAACATTAGAACTTATGTTAGTTAGAGATGTAAGAATCCCAAGAGCATTATCAGTATTATTTACAGGGGGAATATTAGGGGTAACAGGTGCAATGATACAAGGGGTTACTAGAAATCCTATAGCAGAACCATCAATATTAGGTGTAAGCCAAGGAGCAACTTTAGTAATAGCAATTTTCTATGCACTAGGAATAACAATAAGTACAAGAAATGTTATGATAGCATCTTTTATTGGAGCACTTATAACAGGTCTTATAGTTTTAGCTTTTATATCAAAAAAAGCAAATAATAATTCAATTGCAAAGATACTTTTAGCAGGAACAGCCTTAAGCACATTCTTCATTTCATTAACAACAATAGTTGGACTTTTATCTAATCAATCACAAATGATAGGATTTTGGGTATCTGGAGGATTTAGAAATGCAGGATGGGCAGATTTTAAATTAGTATTCTTTGTTGGAGTTATAGGACTTATTATAGCAATTTTATTATCATCAAAGATAAATATTTTAAATCTTGGAGATGATGTTGCAATTGGACTTGGTGAAAATCCAGAAAAAATAAGATTTGCAACACTTATGGTTATGATACCAATGTGTGCATCAGCAGTTGCAGTAGGAAAAAACATAGCCTTTGTTGGGCTTATAGTTCCTCAAATAGTTAGAAAAATACTAGGAGAGGATTATAGAAAAAACATACCATGCTCATTTTTAGTTGGTGCAGTACTTTTAACATATGCAGATATAGCAGCAAGAATGCTTTTAGATCCTTATGAAACTCCAATTGGAGTATTTACAGCACTTATAGGAATACCATTTTTCATATCATTAGTTAGAAAGGAGAGAGGATAATGAAGAAAAAAAGATTTAAACTAGTTTTAGTAATTTTAATAGCATTATTACTTGTCTCCTTTTTAATTACATTGTGCTGGGGTACATATAAGGTAACTCCATTAGAAGTAATAAATACACTTCTTGGTAATGGAACAAAACTTCAAAATACAGCAGTTTTAACTTTAAGACTTCCAAGAATGCTTGTTGGTATATTTGTTGCCATAGGATTATCAACAGCAGGATGTATACTTCAAACAATAACTAAAAATGATTTAGCAGATACAGGAATAATAGGAATAAATGCAGGAGCTGCAGTTGCCGCAGTAATATTTATTTCATTTAAAACAGCAAATTACTATAGTGAACTTGGATCACTTTCTATATTTGTACTTCCATTTATGGCTATAGTTGGAGCTGCAATATCAGCAATTTTACTATATATGCTATCTAGCAAAAATGGAATAAAGCCGAAAAGACTATTATTAATTGGTATAGGAATGAATGTAGCACTTAATGCATTTATAACTTTCGTTACATTTAGAGGTGGTGCTGGAGATTATAATAGAGTATTAGTTTGGACATCAGGAAGTTTATGGGGTTCGAGCTGGAGTTATGCAAAAGTGATAATTCCAATAATAACAGTGTTATTTATAATAGTTTTATTAAATTATAAAAAGTTAGATGTTTTAAATCTTTCTGATGAGCTATCAATATCACTTGGATTAAACATAGAAAAGGAAAGAAAGAAATTTTTAACTTATGTAGTTATATTAGCAGGAACTGCAACAGCATTTGCAGGAAACATTGGTTTCTTAGGTCTTGTTTCACCTCATATTGCAAGGAAGCTAGTTGGACCATATCATAAGAATTTTATTGCAATATCAGGAGTTATAAGTACTATTATAATTCTTCTTGCAGATGCGGTTTCAAGAAATCTATTTTCTCCAATTGAAATTCCAGTTGGGATTACAGTATCAATATTTGGAGTACCATATTTTATTTATTTAATGATGAAGGAGAAATAATTATGGAAGCTATTAGTGTAAAGAACTTAAGTGTTGCATATGAAAGCAATGTAATAATTGAAAATATGAACCTTTGTATCCCAAAAGGAAAAATCAGTATTATAATTGGAGCAAATGGATGTGGAAAATCCACACTTCTAAAGACTATAGCAAGAATAAACAAGCCAAAGAACGGAGATATCTTTATAAATAATAAGAATATAAAGAAGGTAAAAGAAAAAGACATAGCAAGAGAAGTAGCATTTCTTCCTCAAGGACCAGTTTGTCCAAGTGGTCTTACAGTAAGAGAACTTGTAGCATATGGAAGATTTCCACATCAAAAAATGATAGGTGGATTAAACTCACATGATAAAGAAGTTATCGACTGGGCAATAGAAGAAACAGGACTTTCAGAATTTGCAGATAGAGAAGTTGAAAACTTATCTGGAGGACAAAGACAAAGAGCATGGATAGCCATGACTTTGGCTCAAGAAACAGAAATTATCATGTTAGATGAGCCAACTACATATTTAGATATGTCATATCAACTTGAGGTATTAGAAGTATTAGAAAAATTAAATAAAGAAAAGCAAATTACAGTAGTAATAGTTCTTCATGAGCTTAACAATGCTTGTAGATTTGCAAATAATATAATTGGTCTTAAAAAAGGAAAAGTTATTTGTGAAGGAAGACCAATAGATGTAATAACAAAAGAATCATTGAAAGAAATATATGGGGTAGAAGCACATCTTCAAGTTAGTGAAAATGGTGAATACCCAATATGTATGGAATATGAACTTCTAAGGGGTGACTATGAAAAATAAAAATTTTATAATAATAGTTATAGGGCAAATTATATCTTTATTTGGTAATGCAATTCAAAGATTTAGTATGTCTCTATATCTACTAGAATTTACAGGTAGTACAGCTACCTTTGCAAATATATTAGCAATATCAACGATACCATATATTTTATTTGCACCTATTGCTGGAATGTTATCAGATCGTGTAAATAAGAAAAAGATAATGGTTTACTTAGATTTTTTCTGCTCATTCTTAATTGGAGGATATGCAATAATACTACTTAATGGTAGAGACCATGAAGTAATTGTTGCTATAGTGATGTTTATGCTATCTATATGTTTTACTTTATATGGACCAGCAGTTACGTCATCAATTCCTCAAATAGTTGAAGAAGATAAGTTAACAAGTGCTAATGGTGTAATAAATCAAGTAGGGTCAATAGTAAACTTTGCAGGACCAATACTTGCAGGTGTTCTTTATGGAATAGTTGGAATAAAAGCAATAGTTATAATAAATGCTATAAGCTTTTTTGCATCTGCAATAATGGAATTATTCTTAGATATTCCAGATTTAGTGGTAAACGAAGATGTAGAATCAAATAATGTAGTTACTTTAGAAAAAAATGCAGTACCTACAGAAGTAGAATCAAATAATGTAGTTACTTTAGAGAAAAATATAGTAACTACAGAAGTAGCAGTATCAGCCTTAGATATTAAAGAAAGTGCAAAAGTTACGATTATATCTGAAAAAGCAAAAGAAGATATAAGAGGAAAGAAAGAAGCAGCAATAGCATCTGAAGGCATAAAAGAAAATAAAAAAGCAACAATGGCATCTGAAAATATAAAGGGAACTGCAAAGAGGGAAGAAAAGATACTATCAATTGAGTTTATAAAAAATTCATTTATAGATATGGGTAAAACCTTCAAGTATTTATCAAAAGAGAAAAAAGTTGTTCTTGGAATTATAGCTTCATATGCATTATGTAATATATTTTTAGTTCCAGTATTAACAATTCTAGCACCATACTTCATAAACATTTTCTTAGGGCTACCTTCAGAAATATATGGAATAGTAGAAGGTATATGTGTCTTGGGAATGATATTAGGTGGATTCTGGATAAGTGTAAAACCAAATATGTTTAAAATAAAAAAGGTTCACTATACATATTTGCCAATGGTTGCAGGTGTTATATTAATGTCAACATTAGATGGAATAAAAGCAAATAACTACACAATAGCATTCCTATTTGCAATTGGTGGACTTGCAATAATGATGTCACTTTCATTATCAAATGTATTAACACTAACATTTATACAAAAAGAAGTACCACTAGAAATGCTAGGAAGAGTTTCAGCTTTTTCAACAGCAGTAGCAACAATAAGTGTAGCACCAGGACAATTGCTATATGGACAAATAATAGATACTGGAATGCCGATAGGCTTAATATTACTTATAACAGCAATAGCAAATATTGTACTTGTGATGTTTGTTAAGTGGAATGTAAGAGAAATAAATTAAAATAAAGTAATAGATAATTAAAAAATAGCTCTAATTGGACATGAACTTACTTGGTTTATGTTCAATCAGAGCTATTTTTAATGTTAAATAATGAACCAAAGTTCTCAAAATAGATAGATAAATTAGCAAGATACTAATATATATTCATTAAAAACTAATATATAATGGATTTATACTTTATGTAAAAACATACAAATGTAGTATATTTTTACATATTACAAAAATAAAAGAAAAATGTAATGAGGTGGTAAAAATATAAAAAGAAGGGTGAAGAGTAATAATTACAAATTTAATAGAAGGGAAGGGTGTATTTATGGTTAATATCCTAAAAGGAAGTAAGAAAAGACTTTGGGCTGGAGTAATAGCCATTGCTGTATTTTGTACATGTATATTTCCATCTTTACATGTTTTAGCAGCACCAAAAACAATGGCACATATAAAGGCTGGAAGTGGTAATGGTAATGGGCATTTTGGGAGTGCAAACCCAGAATTATTTGTATTATCAGATAAAAAGGACATTAGAGATGAGTCAATTAGCTTTCAGATGAAAGTTGGAAGTGAAAAAAACGATACAAGATTTCGTTTTGTAACAAAATATGTAGATGATAATCATTGGGGATATGTTGCATATGACGGAGCAACTGGATGGTTTATAGAATATAAGAATGGTAATAAAGGAGGATATCCAGGAATTACAGGGCTCCCAGGATTAAATCAAAATGATATCGTAAACATTAGTGCAGTATATGTGGAAAATGGACTTAAATTAAAAGTAGAGAATGAGATAAGTGGTGAGAGTGGAGAAGTACTAATTAATACAGCTGATTTTATTAGTTTAAAAAATGAAGCAGGAAAGATTGGATTTGGTGCAGCTGCATATGGAACTGCTTACACTGATATCTATTTTTCAGATGTAACAGTTGGAAGCGATAAGTATACAAATTACAATGCTTGGACATTATATAAAGATAACCTTACAGGTCAAGTATGGGAACCATCAGTAGTAGTTACAGATAAAGAAGATCCAGAAGAACCATCTGAACAAGGTGAAAAGTGGTTTAAGTTGACAGGTGGATCTAACAATGGCGGTGGACATGCTTATGGTAATCCAGCTGCAGCAGCACCAGTTTTATTACTTAATAATAGTAGAAAAATGGAAGAGGCAGGGGAACTTTCCCTAAAATTAAAACCAAGTAATAACTGGGGAGTATTTTACAGTTATGTAGACGATAACAATTGGCTGTATATAGGACATGATTCAAGTAGTAAGTGGTATTATCAATATAAGTTAAATGGTAGTGAATCTTACCCAAAGATTTCAGGTCTCCCAGAGCCTGTAGAGGGTCAAGAATTACAAATGTCTGTATCCTTAAATCGTGAGACATTATCAGTAACTGTTAATGGAACTACAGTTAGAGTTACTAATCAAGCTTTAATTTCATTTGCTGAAAAGACTTCCGGAAAAGGAAGATTTGGTGTAAAAACAAATGGAGCAACATCAATTTCTTTTGCAGATATGAAATATAATGATACAAACACTATGGAAGATAAGTGGGGATTTGCAGCAGAACGTCAAGGGCAAAAAGTGGAAGAAGAGTATTCAAAGCTTGTGCCTGTATCAGGAACTGTTTTAAATAAAGATGGGAATCCAATCCCTGAAGCAGTTATACGCATAGGAGCAAACTCAGCTAACAGTGATGTAAATGGAAGGTATCAGTTCGATGGCTTAGAAATTGGAGAACATAATATGGCTGTTACAAAGCCAGGTTATGAGGCATATTCTAAAGTTATAAATATTGAAGATAAAAACAATGTAATAGATATTATATTAGAAGAAAAGGCAGGATTGGATTTAACACAATATGATAGTATTGCATCAGAAACAATGAAAGTATATATTGGAAAAACATTCCCAGTTGTGGCTAGATATCAAATTCTTAAAGATGGGGGAGAGGTTAAAGACCAATATTTCCGTGGTAACGAAACTAAACTTAATACTGTAGCAATCAATGGTATAAAAATTGAACCAACTGTTACAGTTGAAGAAGAAGGAAAAGATTTTAGAGTATATTCAATGCATGTTGAAAACACTGAAAACAACATAAATTTAGATATGAAAATAAAAGTAAGTGTAGAAGGAAATAATTTAACATGGGAAGTAACAGAGCTTAATAAGGCTGAAGGATCTGCAAAGATTGCAACTATTGATGTTCCAGGGTTAAATCTTTTAACAGTAGATGCTGTAGAAGAAGGTGCTAATTTTGCAGGAGCACAAACATCTACAACTACAACATCAAGTGGTGACGTATTTATTGATTTTGAAAATGGATTTGTTCCATCAAAAACAGATTCTTATTTATATGGATTCCTTACAAATAGCAAGTTAAGCGCAGGTCTTTTCAGTAATTCAGAAGCTGAAGGAGATAAGCGTGTTGTAAGAAACAATGGTGCAGATACAATGAGTCTTACAAGTGCACCATGGTACTATGAATTAGGAGATAAAAACGGACAAAAGGCGGCAGCAAAATATGAAGAATATCCAGTAAGTGATTTACCATGTACAAAAGTTGCTATTGCAGCAGATAAAAATGGAGATGGAGATATTGATTGGAATGATGGAGCCCTTGCATTCCGTGATATTATGAATATTCCTTATGGATCAGAAGTAATTAAGGATATGGTTAACTATCGTATTGTTATGAACTTTGCAAGTATGGCATCTAACCCTTACTTAACAACAGCTGATAATATTAAGAAAGTATATCTTGCAACAGATGGACTTCCACAATCAGTTATGTTAAAAGGATATGGAAATGAAGGCCATGATTCTGCCAATTCAGAATATGCAGATATTGCAGAACGTGAAGGTGGAGTAGAAGATTTCCAAGATTTAATTAAAATTGCACACGATTATAACACAGAAATTGGTGTTCACGTTAATGCCCAAGAAATATATCCAGAAGCACCTTCATTTAATGAAAATATGTTACAAAAGCCATTAACAAATGGATGGGGCTGGCTAGATCAATCTCATGTAATTGATAAGCTTTGGGATTTATCAAGTGAAGCAAGATGGAAACGTCTTGTACAATTCTATGACCGTATAAATGAAACAAGCTTCTATAATAGAGAATGGCCATTAGCAGTAGGAAATTCTGAAGGAGAAGTAACTGCGACTAAAGAAGAAATTAAAGCAGATGCTGAAAGTCGTGAAAATAATATGGACTTCATTTATCTTGATGTATGGTATCAAGATGCATGGGAAACAAGAAATATTGCAAAAGAAATTAATTCTCTTGGCTGGAGATTCACAACAGAATTTAGTGCACAAGGTGAGTATGACTCAACATGGCAACACTGGTCAACAGATGCAGTTTATGGTGGTGCAACTTCAAAGGGATTTAATAGTGATATTATCCGTTTCATCAGAAATGACCATAGAGATTCTCAAGTGTTAAATTATCCTGCATTTGGAGGAACAGCAGATAATCCATTACTTGGAGGTTACAGATTGTATGGATTTGAAGGATGGGGTGGAGATAAAGACTTTAATAACTATATAGTGCAAACATTCAATCAAAATCTACCTACTAAGTTCTTACAACATTATGTTGTAACAGATTGGGAAAATTATGAAAAAGGACAATCGCCTGTAGGAAATCATGAAAAAGAAATTAAATTGAGAAATGATGCAGGAGATGAAGTTGTTGTAACAAGAAATGAAGAACAAAGAAGTGACGATAACATTGAGCGTACAATCACTTTAAATGGCAAAGTAGTATTAAATGATGTGACATATTTATTGCCATGGACAGAAGAAAATGGAACAGAAAAATTATACCATTGGAATTTAGATGGAGGAAAAACAACATGGGAACTTCCAAAAGGATGGGAAGGACTTGGAAATGTTGTAATGTATGAACTATCTGACCAAGGACGTATAAATGAAATAAGTGTTCCTGTAACTAATGGATCTGTAACTCTAGAAGCTAAAGCAGCAACAGCATATGTATTAGCAAAAGGTTCTGAAATTAAAGAACTAAAAAATGATTTTGGTGAAACAGATTATGTAGTAGATCCAGGATTTAATGGTTATGCAGCAGGAGAAAAATTATCTTCAGATAAATGGTCAGGAGATATTGAAGATGAATCAGTTGTAATAGAAAAGGCAAATACAGGGGATCAAAGACTAGCATTTAATAGTCCTTCTGAAGATGTATCTGTAACTACAACTATTTCAGGATTAAAAAAGAATACAAACTATGTAGCAGAAGTATATGTAGAAAATAACAGTGATGAAAAGGCAACTATAGAAGTAAATACAGGAAAAGAAACAGTTTCTAATTATACTGAACGTTCTATTTTAATGAACTATGTAAAATCAGATCAAAAGAATGGAAGCAAAATGCAACGTATGCAAATTTCATTTACAGCTAAAAATGATACAGCAGAATTAACTTTATCTAGGGAAGCTGGAGAAGGCTCTACTTATATGGATGATATTCGTATAGTAGAAAAGACATTAAATAACTTCCAAGAAGATGGAACATTTAAGCAGGACTTCGAAACTGTAGTACAAGGATTATATCCATTTGTATTAAGTTCAGCACAAGGAATTTCAGATCCTGGAACCCATTTATCACAATTAAATGAACCATATACACAAGCAGGATGGAATGGAAGAGTAATTGATGATGTAATTTCAGGAGAGTGGTCAGTAAAACATCATAGTAAGAATACTGGAATAATATATCAAACACTTCCACAAAACTTCCGTTTTGAACCAGGTAAAGTATATAATGTAGAGTTTGATTATCAATCAGGACCAGATAAAGCATATGCTATGGTTATTGGAGATGGAACAAATTATACAGCTCCATCAGAAGAACAATATCTTGCAGAAGCTCGTGGAGAAACTAAACATGTGAAAATGCAAGTAATTGGTAATGGAAGTGGACAAACTTGGATTGGTCTTTATCAAAATGCGAGTAAATCAGGCAGTGGTGCTATGGGACAAACAGATTTCACTCTAGACAACCTTGTAATTACAGAAGATAAAGATGCAGTTGCAGTTACACTATCAAGTACAAACCTTTATAAGGGGGAGACTGCTACAATATACGGAAGTGGTCTAGATAAAATCAAATGGAATTCAAGTGATGAAAAGGTAGCAGTTGTAGATAAAGATGCAAATGTTGTAAAAGCATTATCAGCAGGACATTCAACTATTACAGCAACACTTCCAGATGGAAAAGAAGTTGTATTTGAAATGAATATCATAGACGATGTTGTAATAGATATTCCAAGAGAAGAATTCAGTGGAATAAGTTCTAGTGCAAATACTGAACAAGTATCAGGAGAGCCAGCAGGAAGTGGAGTAGCTTCTGCAGCTGCAGATGGAAACTCTTCTACTTATTGGCACTCAAATTGGAGTGGTGGAGTAAGTAAAGAGAATCCAGCAATTCTAACTGTAGATTTAGGTAAAGAAATGAAAATTGGCGGATTTAAATTCCAACAAAGACCAAGTGCAAATAATGGTATTGTACAACAATTCAAATATGAAGTATTAGATTCAGAAGGAAATGTTCTAGAAACTTCAGATTCTATTACTGCTTTAGTTTCAGAGATGCAAGGCGGAGCATGGGTAACAGCTAAATTTAAAGAAACACGTAATGCAAAAGCAATTAAGATTTATGTAGAAAAAGGTCAAGGTAATTTTGCAGCAATATCAGAAGTTGCACCAATTATTTTACACAAGGTTGCAGACACGGTAAGCTTAGAAGATGTAACAATGAATATAGGTGGAAAAGTTACATTAATTCCAAAGCATGCAGAAAATACTGTTTTAAAAGGTATTGTATGGAGCTCTTCTGACGAAAAGATAGTAAAAGTAAATCAAAATGGTCTTTTAACAGCGGTAAATTCAGGAACTGCTAAGGTTAAAATAACAAATGCAGCAGGCCTAATGGCAGAAGCTACAGTAACTGTTGAAAAGAAGAAACTAGACTATACTGAATTAGAAAAGACTATTAAAAATTCAGAAAAGCTTGATTTAAGTAAATATCAAGATGGAGCAGAGAAAGATGAATTTGTAGCAGCATTAGAATATGCAAAAGCTTTATTAGATAATGCAGCTTCACAAGATGAAATTGATAATGCAGTAAAAGCTCTTACAGAAGCGCAATCAGCATTAAAATTACTAGATGTAGAAGATGTAGATAGAAGTGAATTAGGCAATGTGATTGCAGAATACGAAAAGATTGACTTAGATAAATATAAAGATGGAGCAGAGAAAGATGCATTTATAAATGCATTGAAAGCAGCAAAAGATGCATATGATAAAGCATCAACACAAATAGAAATAGATAATGCTCTATCAGCATTAAAGACAGCTAAAGGTAATTTAATAGAATTGCCAGGAGAAGAAAACGTTGATAGAAGTGAATTAGGAATTGTAATTGCAGAATATGAAAAGATTGACTTAGATAAATATAAAGATGGAGCAGAGAAAGATGCATTTATAAATGCATTGAAAGCAGCAAAAGATGCATATGATAAAGCATCAACACAAATAGAAATAGATAATGCTCTATCAGCATTAAAGACAGCTAAAGGTAATCTAGTAGAAGTGGAAACAGAAGAACCAGGAGCTTCTAAGGTAGATAAATCTAAGTTAGAAAAATTCTACAAAGAAATCCTAGAATATTATAAAGAAACAAACCATTCAAAAGAAAACTGGAAAAAATATCAGGATGCATTAAAAATAGCAGATAAAGTTATTAATGATAAAGATGCAACACAAGAAGAAGTAGATAATGCTTTAAATTCTCTTATTAATATTACAAAGTTAATGAATAAGGAGCTTGGTAATCCTTCTGATGTTCCAGAGTTACCTGAAACAGGTTCAAGAGTATCTAGCACAATAGTATTAGTTTTAGCAATAGGAATAGTTGCTATTGGTGGGGCTATGTTTTTTAGAAAAAGAAGACATGCTTAATTTGAATTAAGAGTATTTTAAATCCATGCATTAAGTTAAAACTAGTGCATGGATTTTTATATGTACCCAGAATAGGAAAGAACTTGGCAATGAAAATCTATTATGGGCTTGGTAGTGGGAACAACTAGACAGTGATAAGAGCGTACACAAGGAGGTGGAGTTTGAAGGAAGTCAGAGGCAAAGTTTAGGTCTGGTGAGTGTGAACTAAATATAATGTGAATTTTAATAAAATATATAAATTAAAATGAAAAAATATTAAAATAAATAAAAATAATGCACAATAAATCAATAATTTACTTGAATATGAAAATTATGTATATTATAATAAAATATGCAAAAATAATATACATTAATGGAGGGGAAGTATGAAAAGGTTTAAATTATTTATTGCTAGTGTTTTAACTTACTTTATGGCAATGTCAATACTGCCAACAAGTCTTTTACAAACAGTTGTTAATGCAGCGGAGAATGAATACACTACTTTAGTGAAAAGTGATTACTATTTAAGATCCAATCAACAATATGGAAATAGAAGTTTGATAGCTTATTATAGTGAAAAAGAAAATAAAGTTATAATTTCAAAAGTTGAGGGAGGAAAGGAAACTGTATTAAAAGAAGTTGATGGATATCAAACTGCAAGTATATCTAAGTATAATGATAATACTGCGGTAATAAAATATACTAAAAATGTTGTACAAGTTGGAGAAATACTTTTCTATGAAAAATACAATTTAAATAGTAATACATTTGAAAATGCAAAACCAGATGAGTGGCAAGAATCAAATATAGAGGACAGTAATCTAAGACCAGTTGCAATTACAGAAGATGCAGAAGTGAAAGATTTAATTAAAAAAATTATTAAAGAAAATAATATAGATCTTGATATAGATAGCATGTATAGAGCATATGATGGATATTATAATGTTATGTATAAAGATAGTGAAAATCAAATTTTTGCTAATATATATAGATATCCTAATAGTGGTAACATAATTGAATATGAGATTGGTTATGGGAAAATAGGTGAAGGTCATAGGGTAAAAGAAGGTATAATATTAAATGACTTTATCTACAAAGCTCAAGAGTCAATGGATAGATCGCCACATGTTGAGTTTAGTTATGATAGTGTTAATAATATTGTTTTTATTTATGATGAATTAGAATGGGATTATGAAAGTAATATATATAAATATAAAGTTTCAGAAGTAAAGGATAATAAAGTAATTAGCGAAGGAATAATGGAGGGGAATATTGGATATTACCCTAATGAATCCTTTAAAGAAAATGATATTTTATATATAAATTTAGGAATGAAGTTAGCAAAATATAGATTAACAAATGGAATATATGACTTTTTAGGGGAAATAGATCTTTATTCTTATAGCGAGTCTATAAATAAATTTGACAAATCATATTGGTACGTAGAGAATAAAGGAAATGAAGCTTATCTAAGTAAAATAAAAGGTAATAATGAAATTAGTATAATAAAGTTAGATAGTGAAAGAATTATAAATAATGATTTAAAGATAATTGTTTATGATAATGACAATATTCTATTGAAACAATATAATAGATTCACAATAGTACAAAATAAAAATAATGTTACTCCGACCATACCAGGAGAACCAACAACTCCAGAAAAACCAGGAGATAACGAAAACAATGAGAATGTAGTAATCAGGCCATCTGATGATAAAGTTATTGCAGAAGTATCAAAGATTAATTCAAATGAGAAAAATGAAATAGCTATAAAAACTGAATCTGAAGTTAAAAATGTTGAAGTTGTGCTAAAAGATATAGAAGCTTTAAAATCAGGAAAAGGATCTTTAAATATATCTGTAAATAATAGCATGAAAATGAATTTACCATTATCATTAATAGACTCAGAACTTTTACAAGGCGCTAGTGATGTAACTATTAAATTAGATATATTAGAGAACTCTGACATTTTAAAAGATAAGAATGCTGTTAATAAAGTATTTGACTTTAATTTAATTATAAATAGAGAAGATGGACAAGTTAACGTTCATAACTTTAAAGATGGATTAGCAGAAGTAGAAATTTTATTGTCAGATAAGGATCTTGAGGGTTTAAATAAAGATAAACTTGTAGTTTATTATTATAACGATGCAGATAAGACTTTTGAAGCTATGGAAACATCAGTTGAAGGAAATAAAGTAACATTTAAAACATCACACTTTTCTAAGTATGTTATTGCTGAAAAAGTAGAAGGAAATAATGGAGCAGGATCTCCATCAGTAGATACATCTACTGAATCAAATGATACTTCAAGTAACAATTCTGAAACTGGAAAAGGAAATCTTCCAGAAACAGGGGCTAGGGTATCAAGCACTACTATTTTTGTAGTAGCGTTAGGAATTATGGCAATTGGTGGAGCTATGTTCTTTAGAAAAAGAAGACATGCTTAATTAAATTTAAGAATAATTTAAATCCATGCATTTAGAAAAATCTATTGCATGGATTTTTTATAAGGAGATAATTTATGTTTGAAATAATAATAGGAATACTGCCATTTATAATACCTTCATCAGTTTTAAAAGAAAACTTAGGATCTTTAATTTTATTTTTAATAGGAAGTATTTTTATTCTCATAAAAAAGAATAAACTTAAGGAGAATAAGTATTT
>OKIR01000192.1_pt1 | contig 13620 bp, 15 predicted proteins | sample 1612941 | NCBI WGS metagenome assembly OKIR01 (sample SAMN04436824, study PRJEB24849) | human gut metagenome | biome: human gut; feature: NICU; material: stool | host: Homo sapiens | place: USA: Saint Louis, MO | collected 2011-07-14
GATGTAAAGTTAAAGGCGAAGTGGAAAGAAGCGGACAGGACGGAGACTACGGCGGTACCTACAACTGCGAAAAAGCCAAAACAGAAAAAGACCGTGCCGGAATGGGAGTATAAGAAAAGAGTGAGAAGGAAGCGCGTCAGCAGAACAGGAGATGAGAGACAGATTCTGTGCCTCATCGTTATGTTTGGGGCGGCATTGACCGGACTTGCAGCGGGGATAAGGAAAAAGAGAAGATAAAAGAAGATCCGGAAGCTTTGAATGTGATATCAATGCTTCCGGCTTTTTGCTTTATGAAAGCTGGCAAAAGAAGGCAGGAAAAGAGAGGAATAAATTTGACGCTTATAGTATGATTATTTTACAATTTATAATATCATGGAAACAGCCGGCACCTTCCTCATATTGAAGGTATACATCATACAAAAATGAAGAGAGGTATGAATAACAGATGTCAGATATCATTGTACAGGGACTTACCCAGAATAATTTAAAACATGTTTCATTCAGAATTCCAAAAGAAAAGATCACAGTCTTTACCGGAGTGTCCGGTTCCGGAAAATCCAGTATCGTCTTTGACACCATCGCAGCGGAGTCACAGAGGCAGATGAATGCCACCTACCCGGCGTTTGTGCGGTCGAGACTGCCCAAGCATCCAAAACCTGCTGCGGAGAGAATCGACAACTTGACAGCATCTGTTGTCATAGACCAGTCCCCGCTGGGCGGAAATGCACGCTCAACGGTAGGGACCATCAGCGGACTGTATTCCAGCCTGCGGCTTTTGTTCTCAAGAATAGGAAAACCATATGCGGGCACAGCTTCCTATTTTTCATTTAATGATCCAAACGGGATGTGCAAAACCTGTTCGGGCCTTGGAAAAGTTACAAAGGTGGATATCAAAGCTCTGATAGACCCTGAAAAGTCGTGGAACGAGGGCTGTATCAAAGATTCTCTTTACCGCCGCGGTTCCTGGTATTGGAGACAGTATGCCGGGTCCGGTCTGTTTGATCTTGACAAACCGATCAAAGATTATTCCAGAGAAGAGTACAATCTTCTCCTGTATGGCTCCAGAGACGGAAGAGGTGAACCGGAGAATCCGAAAATTACCGGGATCTATCATAAATATACGAAAACACTCCTGAATCGGGATATCAGCAATAAAAGCCGGCATACACAGGAAAAGTCTCAAAACCTGATCGCGGAGATGGAATGCAGTGACTGCCATGGAAAACGGCTGAATGATGCGGCATTAAGCTGTAAAATCAATGGATATTCTATCGCTGATATGTGTGAGATGGAGCTGCCCCAGCTGAAAGAAGCCCTGTCACAGATAACAGATCAGACAGTGGGAGTGCTGGTGCAGACGCTCATAGAAGGACTGGACAGAATGATTGAGATCGGACTTGAGTATCTTCATCTGAACAGGGAAACACCGTCACTATCCGGCGGGGAGGCACAGAGACTTAAACTGGTCCGTTATATGGGCAGCAGTCTGACCGGGCTGACTTATATTTTTGACGAGCCAAGTGCCGGGATGCATCCCCGTGACGTCTGCCGCATGAACAAACTGTTAAAGCAGCTTCGGGACAAGGGGAATACAGTTCTTGTGGTAGAGCATGACAAGGATGTGATCTCGATTGCTGACTATGTGATCGACGTGGGTCCTCAGGCGGGATCAAACGGCGGAGAAATTGTTTTTGCGGGAAGTTATGAAGATCTTTTAAACTCAGAGACCTTAACGGGAAAAGCTATGCGCCAGTCTCTTCCGGTCAAGCAGAAACCGCGGCTTTCTGCGGGCAGTTTTCCGGTTCGGGGAGCCTGTCTCCATAATTTAAAACACATAGATGTGGACATTCCTAAGGGTATTATGACCGTTGTGACCGGAGTGGCGGGTTCCGGAAAGAGTACTCTGATCTCCAAGGTATTTGCCGCTCAGTACGAGAACAGCGTTGTAATGGTTGATCAGGGCCCGATCACGGCGACCAACCGGTCTACTCCGGCCTCTTATCTGGGATTTTTCGACGCCGTCCGAAAACTGCTGGCAAAAGAAAACGGGAAACCGGACGGACTGTTCAGCTTTAATTCCACAGGAGCCTGTCCGGTGTGTGGCGGAAAGGGTGTCATCGTGACCGAACTGGCTTTCATGGACCCGATTATCACCGGGTGTGAAGCCTGCGGCGGAATGAGATATAACGAGGAGGCTCTTGCCTGCACCTATAAGGGAAGAAATATTGTGGAGCTGCTGGGGCTGACAGCTTCCCAGGCTATGGAGGTGTTTGAAGAAGCAAAAATACTGAAGAAGCTTCATGTGATGGAACAGGTGGGATTATCCTATCTGACATTGGGACAGCCGCTCAGTACGCTGTCCGGAGGAGAGCGCCAGAGAATCAAATTGGCAAAAAATCTTGGAAAAAAGGGCGGCATTATCATCATGGATGAGCCAACTACGGGACTGCACATGTCTGATATCCAGAAGCTGTTAAAGTTATTTGACATGCTTGTGTCCAGGGGAAATACCCTGGTGGTGATCGAGCACAATCTGGATGTGATGAAGCAGGCGGACTGGATCATAGATATCGGACCCGACGGAGGAAAACATGGCGGCGAAGTTGTATATGAAGGGACACTGGCGGATATGATAAAGAGTGCAAAAACACTTACGGCTGACAGCCTTCGCGCATCATGCACACAGGCAGACGGAGGAGAAGAAGAGTTTTAGATGAAAATGAACGAAAGCAGAGAATTAAAAGCAAACATAGACAGAATCCATACAACTGATTTAGGTGCAGAACGGATCAAAAGAAACCTTTCTCTGGACACAGATCATCCGGCTGAATGGTGCAAATCTAAAATTATATCTCCTGATGCTGTAATAACTAGAAACGGGAAAAATTGGTATGTAAAAGCAGACGGCTGTATTATAACGATCAATGCGCACAGTTACACGATTATCACGGCGCATATGGAAAAAAATTAAACGATTGACATGCAGTCTATCCGAACAGTACCTGAAAAGAGAGGAATCTTTTCTTCATATGAATTATAATGACGTAGTGAAGAGAGAGGTGAGAAATCATGGAATGGAATGAAAAACTGCAGATGATTATCGACTATATAGAACATCACCTTCAGCGGGTACAGGAACCGATTGATCCCGGTGAGATATCCAAAATCGCGGAGTGCTCCTTTGGATTTTTTCAAAAGGTATTTTCTTATATGAACGGCATCAGCTTTGCCGAGTATGTCCGTTCCAGAAAGCTTACTCTGGCAGGATATGATTTGAAAAGCACCGATCAAAGAGTCGTCGATGTAAGCTATCTGTACGGATATGATTCTCCGACTTCCTTTACAAGAGCGTTTCAGCAGTTCCATGGTGTTTCACCGAAAGAAGCCCGGATCAGCAAGACCAAACTTAAAGTTGTGCCTAAAATGCAGGTTTCAGTGAAACAGGAGTATACATGGAGGGTGGAACAGAAACCGGCTTTCCGGCTCATAGGTAAAAGTATCCGGTTTTTCTGTGACGACGAAGAAAAGCCGTCCAAAATATTGGAGTTTTGGAGTGAATGTCAGAGAAATGGTGTTTTTTCTTGCCTGATTTCCATGGATAAAGGAGAGCCGCCGGGGCTGTTTGGTCTTTTTCACAATGTGGAGGAAAGCCGAAACGAAATGCAATATTCCATCATGGCAGCGGCAGATGGGGAAGTGCCGGAAGGATACGGTGAATTTTTAATTCCGGAGACTTCATGGGCGGTGTTTGATTTAAGCGGCCCTGTGCCCCAGGCCATACACAGCGGGTGGAAGTATTTGGAGGAAGAATGGCTGGTGAAATATCCGTTCCGGCATGCAAAGTGCCCGGAACTGGAGTGGTACAGCAGCGGGAACTTTTATGATAAGAATTATCTGAGCCAGATATGGATACCGATCCTGGACGGAGAACAGTAAACAGACAAAAATGGGAGGACATATATATGGATTTTCCTTTCCGTATAGAGAAAAGGGATAGCTTTCGTGTTGTCGGAAGTTTGATTGAGACGACAAATAAAAAAGGCGGGGGAAGAAAAGATATCCCCATTTTTTGGTCTAAGTTTAAAGAAGATAACCTGGAAGCGTCATTGTTAGATTTGTCAGATCAGGAGCCGGGCGGACTGCTTGGCATCAATATTTACAACACTGATAAAACAGATTCCAGAAAATTTCATTATATGATCGCTGTCTCAAGCAGCAAAGATACAGAACATGGTTTTGCCGAATATACCGTACCGGCGATGACGTGGGCAGTGTTTCCATGTACGGTGGAAACCATAGGAAAAACAGAAGCACAGGCAATTACAAAATGGCTTCCAAAATCAAAATATAAACCGTTAAATAAAGGATATATTACCGGCAGAATGAAATCCGGGGCGCCGGACATCGAATTTTATGGTCAGGACGGACAAGTTGAAGTCTGGATTGCAGTGAAGGAAAAGACGAACTAGGGTAGGGAGGATCTCAATATGAGTCAAAAAGCTGAGTTTAAAGATTTTATTGTTACTGTTCCGGAAGAAAATCAGGATTTTGTCAGGAAACTTCATGAGAAATTAATGGAGCGGGGATGCAGAATTGACATAAAGACTGCCAGGAGCGGGTATGTGGTTTCTTACAGTTTTGATAAGAAAACCGCCGCAAATTATGTGTTTCGCAAAAAGGGTATGCTTGTCCGGATTTACGGAGCACATGTGAATCAGTACACAGAGGTTCTGGATACGTTTCCTGAAGAAATGGTACAGGCCGTTCTTTCTGCACCACCCTGTAAACGGATGAAAGATCCGGATTCCTGTAACCCAAGATGTTCTATGGGATATGATTTTTGGCTGAAGGGCGAGCACTGCCAGAAATGCCGCAGCAGCGCTTTTATGTTTTTGATTTGCCCGCAGAACCACACTTATATAGAAAAGCTGCTTCTGAGTGAGGTTCAGGCACGCAGGAACACACCGTAAAAATAAATTGCAAAACCCGTCCAAAAGAATATTTATATTGTTTTAGAGAGTTTATGGAAGCTTTTATGGCTTCTGTAAACTCTTTTATTTTATCTGTTCTAACGTTCTAACCAGCCGCAGCACATGATCAGCAGGGTTCAGTGAATATAACAGCCCATAGGATATACTGTATTCCCACTCTACGGGAATGGTCACTAACCCAGGATGAACATCCTGCCAGCATTCCAGGGATAACAGTATATTTCCGGTCTCGGCGCACCGGTTAAACACGGACATATCATAAAAATGCGGGGTGTCTTCTATCTGTATCTGAGGATGATGTTTCTTAAGATCATCTCTGATATGATCATTGGTATCGGAGTCACCGTGTTTTACCATCATGAGTCTTTCACCGTATAAATCCATGATTTTCAGCTTCTTTTTCTTCGCAAGACGGTGTTCCCTTGAGACTGCACACATCTTTTTATATCTTCCGAGAGGAAGCATATGACATTTATTCAGCCATATCTTAGAATCACAAACACCGATCAGGACATCAAATTTTTCTCCTAATTGTGATATTTCTGAGAGAATGCCATTGTGGTCATCGTCAAAAGGAACAAGATGCAGTTTATAACCAGGAAAATCTTCATTTACGCGGTACCACAAATCTATAAAGGGTTTTGCAGGGTTTAAAAGGGAGGTTCCCACATAGAATGTGCGGTCCGTACAGGACATGGCCTGTCTGGCATTGGCAATTGATTTTTTAGAAAAATCGAATAAAAACTTTGCGTCTTTATAGATGACCTCTCCGGCAGGCGTCAGACGAATCCCTGAGGGTGTCCGTTTTGTAAGCTTCAGGTCCAGATGGTTTTCCAGGGAATTGATCTGTTTCATAACGGCGGTAGGTGAGATGTACAGGATTTCTGCGGCTTTTGTAAAACTGCCGCAGTCAGCCACAGTTACAAAGGCTGTTAAGAGACTGTTATACATAGGGTGCCTCCATTCATTGTATAAACATATAGTTTATACTATCGTAACGTACTGGAGATTCCAGGTCAAGCTTATGGCAAATATAATGAAGGAAAGAAGGATTAGGAAAGTGAGGGAATACGATGGAAATGACAGAATCTATAAAAAAATACAAAGAAAAAATCTTTCAGGGACGTGAGTCTGAGCTTTTAGAAACAGACCCGGAATTTATGGAGCGTTTTGAGCATTTTGCCTTTGGTGAAGTAGTCAATGAGACCAAACTGGATGACAAGATTGGATTTATGGCAGTTTTGGCAGCACTTTTGGGCTGTCAGGGGGAAGAAGCGTTCAGAGAATTACTGCCTGCGGCTTTAAATATAGGGATTACACCCGTGGAAGTAAAAGAAATCGTATATCAGGCAGCTGCATATTTGGGAATGGGCAGAGTCCTTTCGTTTTTAAAGATTACCAATGAAGTGCTGACAGAAAAAGGGGTATCCCTTCCACTGGAAGGACAGGCAGTCAGCACGATGGAGAACCGCAGGGAGACAGGGACACGGGTACAAGTGGAGATCTTTGGGGAAGGAATGCGGGATTTTTGGCAGTCAGGGCCTCAGGAGAGCAGGCATATCAATCGTTGGCTGGCCGCAAACTGTTTTGGTGATTATTACACGAGAACCGGGCTTGACTACAAACAAAGGGAGATGATCACATTTTGTTTTCTGGCGGCACAGGGCGGATGTGAGCCTCAGCTTACCAGCCATGCGGCGGCTAATATGAAGATTGGAAATGACAAGGAGTTTTTAATCAGGATAATTTCTCAGTGTCTGCCGTATATTGGATATCCAAGGAGTTTGAACGCATTAAGCTGTGTGAATGCAGCGGCAGAGAAACAGGAAAAGGGGATGAATATCAATGAAGATAAGAGATAAAAAGGACTTTGACGAGATCAATGTATTTGGGCAGGGTGAGCCTAACGATGGATTTGCGCAGTATTTCAGCGGGGAATCTTTTTTAAATGTACTTAATAACTCCCAGGAACATGGGGGAATCTTTGCAGCCAATGTTACTTTTGAACCGGGATGCCGCAACAACTGGCATATCCACCATGCAGCGACCGGCGGCGGGCAGATGCTGATCTGTACCGCCGGTGAAGGGTGGTATCAGGAGGAAGGGAAGGAGGCGGTAAGTCTGACACCTGGAACCGTCATCAATATAAGGCCGGAAGTGAAACATTGGCACGGCGCAAAGAAAGATTCGTGGTTCAGCCACATAGCATTGGAGGTACCTGGAACTGACTGCAGGAATGAGTGGTGTGAGCCGGTTTCTGAAGAAGAGTACGGGAAATGTTCATAACTATGATTTGCTGATAGACAGTTCTATAGAAATTGAAAACTGTGGTGCGGCAGCAGTCTGTGAGTATGCAGAAACTACTGAAAATAAAAAATGATTTATGAAAGAATGGCGGCTGCTGTAAAAACAGCCGCTATTATAAGTGTAACATTAAAATCATCATTCATGAATTTAGTTGGTAAAACACGAATTTAATATTATATTTTACGGGTTTTTTACAAAATTTTTCTTGACTTGGAGTTAACTACAAGGAGTATTCTTTATATATGGGATACATAAAGAATGAACTCGATGTGAAAGATGTAAGGAGGATTTGTATGATTTATAAAGATTTTAAAGACAAGAAGCTGTCTGCCCTGGGGCTGGGTGCAATGCGCCTTCCAATTATGAATGGTGATTCAGATGGGCGGATTGATGAAGAGCAGACTGCAAAGATGGTAGATTATGCGCTGGACCATGGGATCAATTATTTTGATACTGCATATGGCTATCACGACGGGCAGTCTGAGATTGTCATGGGTAAGGTATTGGGCAGATACCCTCGGGAAAGCTATTATTTAGCCGATAAGTTTCCTGGGTATGATCTGTCAAATATGGATAAGGTGGAGAGCATTTTTGAAGAACAGCTGAAAAAATGCGGAACAGATTATTTTGATTTTTACCTGTTTCATAACGTATATGAAAAAAATATAGATCTCTATATGGACGAGAAATATGGCATTATGGAATATCTTAAAAAGCAGAAAGAAGCCGGAAGAATCAAGCATCTGGGATTTTCCTGCCATGGACGGTATGATACGTTAAAACGTTTTTTGGATACATACGGAGATGATCTGGAATTCTGCCAGATCCAGCTGAATTATCTGGACTGGAAACTTCAGGATGCAAAAGCCAAGGTGGAACTGCTCAATGAATATGAGATTCCGATTTGGGTTATGGAGCCGCTAAGAGGGGGAAAACTGGCATTACTTTCTGATGAAAACAGTGAGAAACTGAAGGTCTGCCGCCCGGATGAGGAGATTCCGGCATGGGGATTCCGGTTCTTACAGTCCATTCCGGGGGTGACCATGGTACTTTCAGGTATGTCCGATATGAAACAGCTGATGGAAAATACGGCTACATTTGCAGAGGAAAAACCGCTGACAGAGAAAGAAATGAAGGTTTTGATGGAAGTTACAGACAGTATGCTGGATATTCTTCCATGCACTGCCTGTCGTTACTGTACATCACACTGTCCCAAAAAACTGGATATCCCAACGCTGCTCTCCTTATACAATGAGAGCCGTTTCAACATGACAATTATTACACAGATGGCCGTAGGTGCCATGCCAAAGGATCAGCGTCCGGATGCATGCATCGGATGTAAAAGCTGTGAGGCAGTCTGTCCGCAGATGCTGAAAATATCTGAGGCGATGAAGGACTTTGCACAAAAGCTTGAACAGCCGGCAGGACTGTGAGAGACAGAAGAAGGAGAAATATTATGTTAGGAAATTTCAGTTATTCAAACCCGACGAAATTATATTTTGGAGAGGATTCTTTAAATTATTTAAATGAGGAACTTCCAAAGTACGGTAAAAATGTACAGCTTGCCTATGGAGGCGGTTCCATCAAGAAAAACGGGATCTATGATAAGGTGATGGAGATTCTCAAGGCAAACGGGAAAAATGTATTTGAAGACGGAGGTGTTATGCCCAATCCTACGGTAGAGAAGTTATACGAGGGCGTAAAGATTGCCAGAGAACATAAAGTAGACCTTATCCTGGCTGTTGGCGGCGGTTCTGTCTGTGATTATGCCAAAGCAGTGTCCATTTCCGTTCATTGTGAAGAAGATCCATGGGAGAAATACTATCTGCGCATGGAGGACGTGGACAATGAAATCATCCCGGTGGGTTGTGTCCTTACCATGGTCGGAACAGGTTCAGAGATGAACGGCGGGTCCGTCATCACCAATCATGAGACGAAGTTAAAGATCGGTCATGTTTTCGGGGAAAATGTATTTCCGAAGTTTTCGATCCTGAATCCCACATTTACATTTACTTTGCCGAAGTATCAGATGACAGCGGGATTTTTTGACATCATGTCTCATATTTTAGAGCAGTATTTCTCAGGAGAGGATGACAGTACCTCTGATTACATTATGGAAGGACTTTTAAAATCCCTGATCCACAGCTCACGGACTGCCATAAAAAATCCTGCCGACTATGAGGCCAGAAGCAATATTATGTGGATTGCCACATGGGCATTAAACACCCTTGTCGCAAAAGGGAAAACGACCGACTGGGAAGTGCATATGATCGGACAGTCCATCGGTGCATATACCAATGCCACCCATGGAATGACATTATCAGCCGTATCTTTGCCGTACTACCGTTTTCTTCTGCCTTACGGCCTTCAGAAGTTCAAACGCTATGCTGTAAATGTATGGGATGTGAACCCGGACGGCAAGACGGATGAAGAGACTGCAGAAGAAGGACTCTCCTGCATGGAATCCTATATGAAAGAGCTGGGTCTTGTCATGAACATCCGGGAACTCGGTGTGACAGAAGAGATGCTTCCAGGCATTGCAGACGGAACCTTTGTCATGGAAGGCGGATATAAGGTTCTGACACATGATGATATCATAACGATATTGAAAAAAAGTATGTGATTCAAATACCGTTTAAATGTTCTTTCAACAGGCTTAAAAATTTTTCGGCCGGTCTGGAGAAGATTTGATGTTTCTTCCAAATAATGCTCATTTCTTCTTCCAGCTTTGGTGCCAGGGGGCGGAAGCAAAGACTGCTGCAGGAGGTGTTGATGATCTTGTCAAGACCAACGGCGTATCCTAATCCTTCATCCACAAGCAGAGACGCATTATAGATGAGATTGTAGGTAGCAGCGATATTTAAATCCGTCATCTGGCATTGAAACCACTGTGTGAAACTGCCGCCCCGGTGCTCCTGCTGGGACAGGATCAATGGTTTGTCCCGCAGATCCCCGGGTGTAATCTCTTTTTTGGATGCAAGGGGGGAATCCCTGCGCATGAGTACACCCCACACATCTTTGTCGGGGAGCTTGAGGGCATTGTATTTTGTCAAATCAACAGTGCCGAAAACGACTCCAAAATCGAGCAGCCCTTTATCGAGTTGTTCCATCACAAATGCAGCATTGCCGCTGGAAACATGAAAATGGATTCCCGGACAGATCTTCTGCAGTTTTCCTGCAGTCTTTGCAATGAGGCGGACCCCATCGGTCTCGCCTGTTCCGATATAAATATCTCCCATAATAATGTCATCGGCCGAAGTGATCTCACATTCGGTCTTTTTAACCAGATCAAGAATCTCTTCTGCACGTTTCCTTAAAATCATGCCTTCTTCCGTAAGTGTTATTTTCCGTGATCCTTTCGTACCACGGATCAATAGCTGTTTTCCTAATTCTTTTTCCATGTTTTTAATCTGGGTGGAGAGAGTCGGCTGTGAAAGATGCAGCGATTCTGCCGCGCGCACAATGCTCTGCTCCTGTGCAATGGCCAGGAAGTAATGCAGTACCCGTAGTTCCATGTGTGACCTCCTTTATTTGATTTGTAATCAGCAGTCATGTTGATGGATTTAGTCTAACATGGATTTATATAGGTTTCAACTATTCAAATGTATTAATGATAAGTATTTGTTATGTAAAAATATCAGTATTATACTATAAGTAAAAAAATAAGGGAGAAAAGATGATATGAACAATCAAATGGAACTGGAAGATTTTATAAATTATGTGAACAGTGGAAAGGCAGTAACTGCCGGCTCAGAAATACATCAATATATGTGTATGCTTTCACAGGAAGCCCTGCGTCTGACTGCTGAAATGAACAGCAGTTATCACTCACCAGAAGAAATAAGAGAGATTTTCATGAAACTCACAGGAAAGCCAGTGGACGTCTCTTTCGGGATATTTCCGCCATTCTATACAGACTGCGGAAAGAATATCACGATCGGCAAAAATGTTTTTATTAACAGCGGCTGCAGGTTTCAGGACCAGGGGGGAATTACCATCGATGACGGGGCTCTGATCGGACATAATGTAGTCCTTGCTACGATTAACCATGAACTTCATCCTCAGAACCGAGGGGATATTTATACAAAGCCGATTCATATCGGAAAAAATGTATGGATCGGCGCAAACGCTGTAATACTTCCCGGTGTCACGGTTGGAGACGGTGCCGTAGTCGCAGCAGGCGCTGTTGCAGCAGAAGATGTTCCAGAAAATACGGTTGTCGGCGGAATTCCAGCCAAGACAATCAAGACCATTCATTCAGCCATAGAGAAAGGAAGGAGAAATCCGATTGAAAAAGGTTTATAAACTTTTACTTGCGGGAGTCTTTATTTTATCTTTAGCGGGCTGCAGCCGTGCGGGCCGGACGAAGGAGAGCACTTCCGGTCAGGAAAAGAAAGTCCTTATAGAACAGTATCTGAGGATAAAAAGCCAAAATGGTCAGAACATTATCGTCAGTCTGAATGGAAGTCCGGCGGCGCAGTCACTCTATAACCAGCTGCCCCTGTCTGTTCGGATAGAGAATTACAGCGACAACGAAAAGATTTTCTATCCGCCCAAAAAACTTGAAACTGAGGGTACACCGCCGGCAAAGGGACCGGCAGGAATCCTCGCTTATTATGCTCCTTGGGGAGACGTCGCAGTTTTTTACGGAGAATGCAGAGGTGCCAGCGGCCTGTATGAACTTGGGGAGACGGTGTCGGGCAGAGATCAGATTAAAAATCTAAAAGGTGAGGTAAAGATCGAAGCAATGACGAAATCAGACAGCAAATGAGCCGGCTGTTTTTGAGCGCATTGTTGTATTTTGATGGAAATTTCATCTGGTCTTACATAACAAGGAAAGACATTGAACAAGAACAGCCTGCCATTTTTCGGCATAAACTTATATTACATATTTAATACAAATATAGTTTCTCAAATGCGTGTAGAAAGGATTATAATATGAATATAAACAGTAACTGTAAAAACGAAAAACTTCAAAAGAATTGCTGTGACTGCTGTAATTGCAGATGCTGCCGAGGCCCGCAGGGAGAACCGGGTCCGCAGGGAGAACCAGGCCCACAGGGGATGCCAGGGCCGCAGGGAGAACCGGGTCCGCAGGGAGAACAAGGTCCACAGGGAGAACAAGGGCCGGAAGGCACCTTTAATCCGGGGGATGTCTTGTTTTATATTAATGGCAACGGCGGTCCCATACCTATCAGGTTTGGAGAGGATTTAAACTTTATATCTCCAAATCTGAATATATTTTTGCATGATTATCCAGCCACTGTCGAAATAGATGGTAAGGCAGTGGAAACTGCGTTCGGCGGTCTTTATTCCAACATGGTTCAATCATTTGATTTTTCTGTCAGTGACCAGGTGGAACAGGTACAATTTAACAATTATATGCCATCTTTTAATGTTGGAGCGGGCCAAAATGAAATACAAATTTATATGCCGGGCGAATATGAAATCAATTATATGATCCGTATCGATCCGGCTGAAACAGCAGGCCAGACAATTTCGGCGGGAGTGCGGCAAAACGGCAGATTTATTGACTCCACGCTGCAATACACTACAATTTCTGCAGATGATATCACAATCTTGCAGGGAAGCGTCATTGAATTCCTGGACGGCCAAATTGATTTGGCGTTTTATTCCACCGGAGCCGCAGGCTTTGATCTGACTTCATTGACAAATGCTACTCTTACAGTAGAACGATCATCTCCATTGCCATAAAAAAACAAAGGTCTTCAAAGAAGCCGGCTGTCATACAGCAGCCGGTTTCTTTCAATATTTGGATGTATTGAAAGGAGACATCCCTGATACCTTACTCTTCGTAAAAATAAAAGGGATATATTCTGTTCAGGCAAAAGCTGTCTGTGTCAGGACAATGCTGAAAAGGATAAAAAAAGAAAGTTCTAACACTAACACAGAAAATGGGACTATGTTATAATGAACTAAGATTTTTACCTTTTGAATTAGAGGATGGAAAGGAGTTTTCATGAAATTATTTATCGTCTGTCTTGTTTTTATAAATGTAATTACATTTTTTATATATGGGAGTGACAAGCAAAGGGCAAAAAAGAACAGATGGAGGATTCCGGAAAAGACATTGATTTTGCTGGCAGCAGCAGGGGGATCTGTGGGAGCCTGGCTGGCTATGCGGATGTTCCGGCATAAGACAAGAAAGCCGGTGTTTATGTATGGCATCCCGGTCATTCTTTTGTGTCAGATGGGACTTTACACATACTTTTTTATTTCCTAGGAAAGTTCTGTGACCTTCCCTAGGAAATAAAAAACGCTCCGCGGGCTGTACACAGATGCGTAAGGAAATTATTTGACT
>OKIR01000196.1_pt1 | contig 13391 bp, 16 predicted proteins | sample 1612941 | NCBI WGS metagenome assembly OKIR01 (sample SAMN04436824, study PRJEB24849) | human gut metagenome | biome: human gut; feature: NICU; material: stool | host: Homo sapiens | place: USA: Saint Louis, MO | collected 2011-07-14
ATTAGCTAACTTTATTCTTTAATCTTAATTTATCAGCTATTATAGCAATAAATTCACTATTAGTTGGCTTACCTGTATAAGTAAACATCATTCAAAGCTAGTGTTTAAGCCATTTGTTAAAATATTACAACATATATTTTCTTCTAAATTGATAGGTTTAGACAAAAAATATTTATTGGTGTAATAGTATACTTTTATTTACATTTTGTCAATACTTGCGATACTTATCCAGCTCTTTTTCTAACTGGTCTATAAAGTCTTTCGCCTCTATCTCCTCTAATATATCTCATTTCTAATGTTTCTCTTTTTATACCAGTAATATGACTCAATTCGGTTAATGTAACAATCTTACCTTCATAATCTATATAAATAGTACAAGCCTTGTTGTTTGCTTGTATATTCTTATCTACCCATCTACAATTATCAGGTTCATAGTTGCCATTTACGTCAATCCTATCAATACTGAGCATATCATTATACCCATTATCATATGCCCAGTTGTGAAAATTCAAGTAGCTATTTCTCCACTCATCACATACTTTTATACCTCTAGCACCATAATTATAATAATCTTTATTATTAGGGTTGTAACAACGTTGTTTCATCATAACCCATCTTCCATATAACTTAGTCTTTTTAGCTAAGCCATGTTTATTCTTAATATTCATAAACCTAGTTCCTCCTAAAAAATTTCTTTTACTATTATCCGTATTTGTACCTTCTACCCGTAAAACAAAAATTCAAATAATCAATAAAATCCACTTTTTAAGTGGTAAACACTAGGTATTTACTAGCTCTGAAGGCTCTTCCAGTTAAAAATTTCATTGCTAGAATCTTACCCAACTAACATTCATACTATTGAATCAATTTTAAAATTTCAAATTCGCTACAATTGATAATATACATAGCTTTAAACCTAAAAAAGAGCTGATTTTATATCAACTCTCTATCTTATCTCTTTCAGAGAATATTTCATTATCCAAAATAACCTTGTGCTTTAGTTTCATCAACATTATCTATATCATCTACCAATAATCCACTTGTGCCTTGTGCTATAGGAGGTGCTCCATAAATCTTAATATGTGCATTGATTAAATCTCTTTCTATTGCTTTTCTTTCATCCTTTGTAACATTGTCTACATCATATATATCTAATGAGAGCTTAACCCCATTCCAATAATACTTATGTAATGTATAATTTATATTTCTTCCTCTTGCTCCAAACTCACTTGATGCTATATGTTGGCTAAATCTTAATCCAGTTGGTTGACTATGTTTACAACTTTCTCCAATATATACTACCCTACCTTTTTTATTTGGATATGGTATATCTGAATCGACTAGACTATAAACATAAACTACATTTATAGATTGCTTAATGTAGCTAGAATGATTTTTATTCTTAAGATTTTCCAATACGCTTCTATCCTCAGTTGTTCCTAACTTAAATTCATAATGATACTTTTTACACATTTCTTTTCCTCCACACTTTTCATAATTTAATTTTAACATAATATAAAGTAAAAAAATAAGGGATATACAACTTTAAAATCATACATCCCCCAATGATTAGTAAGCTAATCCAGCTAATCTACTATTTCTCTTATTGAAATTGTTAATTTCTTTTTCCACAAACTTTGCAGTTCCCCTAGCTATAGCTCTACCATCTAAGTTAATTGTATTTTCTACTACTGTTTCTCTTTCAGCTAATAAAGCTTTTAGCATCTTAGTTAAGATAGTACTTTGCTCTTTCATAGAATTAAGTAGTTCACTTGTAGATTCTTCACTACTAACTTTTCCAGTTCTAATAAAGTCATTTACTGATTCAGCTCTTGGAGTTCTAGCATTGTAATATTGACCACTCAAAGCCATATTATTAAATTCTTGAACTCCTGAAGTATCTAGGTTAACTCTTAGGTCTAAACTCTTACCTTTAAATGGATTGAACTTACTTAAAAATCCACCAACCTTATCTCCTACTTTACCAATCCATCCAAATAAAGTTTCAAACTTATCAATTACCCATTGAATAGGTTTAAGCACAAAGTTCATAGCTCCCTCAATGCAACTTTTAAAGGTGTCCATATGAGGTTTTACTTTCTCTAGTACCCATCCAACAACTTCTACAATTGCATCCCATACTGGTTTTAAGACATTATCCCACACACTTTTAATCCCTTCAAAAACATTGCCACAAGTTTCTAATAGTGAAGATATGATAGGTCTTAATGCATTAATTACACCTTCAATAATCACTTTAATAATATCCCATAATGGTTTACCAACATTATCCCAAAAGCTTTTCATTGAATCCATTACTGAATTGAATACTTCTGCAATTTGTGGTGCATATTGCTTAAACCACTCAACAACCATTCCTACAACTTCAACAACAAATCCAAATACTGGTGCTCCTACTGAGTGCCAAATTGTAGATAACACATCACATACTATTTGAAATGCAGTTGATATTCCTGGCATACAATCTGCTATAAAGTTTACTACAACTTCTATAAGCTCACCTATATGAGTAAATAAAGGTTGAATAACCGTATCATATACATATTGCATTGTAGTCCATATTGAACTAAACCCTTCTTCAAGTGGTTGCATATTTTCATCAAAAGCTAGTTTTAGGTTAGCAAATGCTTCTTTAATACCTTCAAAGTTTGACTTAACTGTACCAGCTAATAAAATTATCCCAGCAACTACTCCAACAATTACTCCAGCTATTGCAAGGAATGGAATACTAGCAGTAGCTAATGCAGTAGATATTGCTCCCCACATAATAATCATAGAGCCTAATCCTACTGTTAGAGTTCCAACAACTGCTAAAACTGCACCTATTACAGTTGCTATTGTTAATATTGTTTTAGTAAGTTCAGGATTATCTTCAACCCACTTTGCAATAGCTTGAACAACTTCATTTATTTTTTGTAATAATGGTTGAAGAACTGGTAGTAATTTTTCTCCTATTTTTCCCTTTAATTCTTCAACTCTTTGAGATAGTAATTTACTTTGCATACCAAACTCTTGAGCTTCTTGAGATGCTAATCCAGTTGCACTTGATGATTGTCTAACTATCTCATTGTATACTGCTAACATTTTAGTGTTGTCATCTAAGCTATTCCAACTTTTCCCTAGACTCTTAACAAATTCACTATTTGATAGTAGGTTAGCTGATATGTTAATTCCAAACTTATCTAGTGCTTCATAATTTCCCATAAGTCCACTTTTGAATCTGTCCATTGCATCATCAAATGGCATATCTGTAATCGCAGCCAAATCTGCAACCAATGACATTGTTTCACTTGTTAAATCATTAGTCTGTTCTGTGGTCATGCCCATATTTTTATAATATGTAGCTATTGTAGTAGCACTATCTCTATATTGTTTATTGGTTAAGCCTATACTAGAAGCCAATTCACTACTACTGCTTATCAAGTCCTGAGTAGTTGAATCTAAGTTCTTTAATAAGAAATCTGTACCAGCTACTTCTGCTGAATATTCTGAACCACTTTTAACTAGCTCTCCTATTGTATTTAATACTTCTTTACCAGTTTCTTTTACAGATTCTCCTACTTCTCTTACTCCTTGCCCTATCTCACTCATATGAGCACCAAAAGCAGTAGCATCTTCACTGGCTTCTCTAAAACTATCACCTAGTTCATCTACATTATTACTATCTATGTTATCTAGTTCATTGTTTAGCTTTTTAATTTCCGATTCCATAGACTTAATCTCAGCTTCAGTTTTGTTAAGTTGAGTACCTAAATTCACTAACTTATTATCTGCTGAAATTACTGCTTTTTCTTTGGCTTGTAGACTCTTCTCTGCTTCCTTTAATTCCTTTGATAAAGCTTTTACTTCTTTAGAATTTTCTCCATAAGTATCTTTAGCTTTTTCTAGTTCAGATTTTAACTCAGATACTTTTTGCTTTTGATTTTCATAGGCTTCATTACTTTTCTTTAGTGTTTCTTCTGCTTCTTTTATCTGCTTCTTTATTACTTGTGTTATTTGAGAATAGGTCTTTAGTTGTTCTCCTAATGAAGCTATTTTAGCCTTAGCTCCTTCAGTAGTTTTCTCAAAGTCTTTTATTCCAGCACCAGCTTTATCAAACTCACTCTTAGTATTTTTGATATTAACATTCAAAGCTTTTAATTGGCTTTCTGCAGAACCTACATTTACACCTATTCTAACTTGAAGTTCACGACTAGCCATAATTTTATATCTCCTTTCTTAAAATAAAAAAATAAGGAAAAAAAGCTTCAATCAAGAAACCTTTTTCCCTTTCTCTATACTTAATCTAAAACAGTAAAGACTTGGCTATTTTCAACCTTACTCTTACTATTTGTTTCCTTATTTCCAACTCTATCTCTAGCATCAGGATTGTTAACTTTCATATGAATATTAATTTGCTTCATAATATGTTTTAGACTAGAACTATAAAATTGCTCTTCCGTCCATCCCAATAATGTTGTTGCAACATAATATAAATAATCTAAATCAATATCCTCTTGGCTAGAATTATCTACTTTTTTTCAGTTTCATTTGTTGCTTCAGGCATATTTAATCCTAGAACCTCAACTAATACTGGAGTAAACATTTCAATTACTGCTAATGGATTATATTGCTCAAAGAATTTAGCTCCTACTGGATTACTCTTTTCACTCTTTCTAACAATAGAACCTAATAACTTTATAATAGCTTCTTCATCCATTTCTCCTACTTTTTGAATATCTTGTAAGAATGAAGATTTATTTTCTTTTTTATAGTGAGCAACTGTCTTTATATCCACTGTTGCTATGTACTCTTCCTCACCTATTTCTAATTCTAAAACTACCTTGTTTAAGTTAAAACTTGCCATATTTTTATCTCCTTTAATCTAACTATTCAAATTTAAAATAAAGAACCACCCAATAAGAGTGATTCTTTTAATGTTTATTTATTTACTTTTTAATACCATTGGTGCTGGTGAAAAAGTTCCGTTAGGTAGTAATACACCAGTGAAGAACTTATCAAATGCTTCATTGAATTGTGTATCAGTGCCATCAGGAATATGATTAGCATCCATTACTATATCAAACTTTCCATCTATACTTCTTGGTTTAGCCTTACCAGTTAATTTAATAGTTTTCTCTTCTATTGAATCAGTTTTAGTAGTTGCTTCTGATTCTGATTTTGTTAAGATAACCTCATATAAACATCTTCTTACTGGCTTGTCTAATGTAGACATCTCATATAAAAATGCAACTGTAGCTTGTGCATCTGAAGTTCCAGTTACCATTGCTCCATTTGAAGTTATTTCTTTACCAGTTAAAAGTGCTTCTATCTCAGGTGTTAAGTAAGCCATTTCAACTTCTATTGACATAGCAGTTAAAGCATTTCCATAGTAATCCATAATATCATCACTATAGAAAGCTATTTCATTGTTTTCATTTGTGGTCTTTACTGACTTAGCTCCAACTAATTTTATTGGTGCTTCATATTGACCATTAGAACCTAGCTTTGCAATATGGATATTTTTTAATCCAACTACTCTATTAGCCATAAAATATTACCTCGCTTTATATATTTTTTTGTACATAATAAAAAGTGAATGATTGTTGGATAGTAGTTAACTCTTTACTCTTATGAGCTGGAGCTATGTACTCTAATCCAAAACCTTCACTTCTCTTCATTGATTGTTTTATTAAATTTTTATATTTATTTAACCCTGATTCACAATATAGATTTACATAGATTGTATATTTTTCTATATCTGCTTCATCATCTGAGTATGACTCATTTGATTCTGAATACTTATAAACTATACAATTCTTTATTGTTTCAGGTCGCTCTAGTGCATACACTGGTAATCCAGTAACTTCTAAAGCTCTTATTAATTTTTCTTCCATAAGTATCACCTTATTTTAATATCTTATCTAATTCTTCTAATACATTCTTTTCTAAACTCCCTAATACAACTGCTTCTGAAGCCTTTGTTGCTTCATCCATCCAACCAGTATATGGAGTTATTCTTTTGCCATTCTTATAATGTTCATATCCATAATGATGAAAATATAAGTGTTTTGTCGCTTCCCAATTGGTCTTATCAATACCAATTCCACCCCATATAGAACCTGATTTATATCTCTTAATTTTACCAACTCTAAGCTTTTCAGCTCCATTTGTAGAACCATCTTTTGCCTTAGGTGCTTTCTCTTGTACTATCTTCAAACCTTCTTTAAGTGAGTTCTTAAATGCAGTAGTATTAATTTTCTTTCCTATATCACCTAGATTTTCTATTGTATTTTGAATATCTTCCCATCCATCAAACTCTAAACTCATTATTCAACAAGCTCCATTTTGATTTCATAGTATCTATTCATTTCTTCAATATTGTTTACATAGGTGATATTAAACTTTTGACCATTGAATAATACAATATCATTTTGCTTTATAGGTTTATTTCTTACTATTCTAAAATGAACTCTCTTCTCTTGCTTATAGATATTACCATCACCAACTCTAAGCTCACTACCTCTTACATTTGTAATTTTAGCTTTAGTTGTAAATAACTCCTCTAACTTATCTATTGGTATATTATCTTCATCTTTACCAATAGTAGGTCTTAATATTGTTATCTTATGCCTAAACTCTCCAGCACTCATTGAAAACATATTAGATACCTCCTAATGAAGATAATTCTTACAATACATATCTAATATACTTGTAAGCATTAAATTTCTCTTAAATTGTAGTGATTGTTGTCCTCTATTATCATATAAATCGCTCACTATTAGGAATAAAGCAATTTTTAAGCCTTCTTTCTTTTCAATGATTTCTTCTTCAGTTAATCCAGTATAATCTTTTATATACTGTTTTCCAGCAAACATTAATGAGTTTAGTAAAGCATTATCTGAATCATCATAGATATTTAAAAATTCTTTGAGTTCGTTTAAGTCAATCTCAAACTTCTCAATAGTAGTCTTAGTATCATTCATAACCTAAACTACCTCCTTTTTAACTTAAAGAAGGAAGTATCTAAACTTCCTTCTCATATTTCAATACTATTTTCTTCTCATCATAGATTTAGCTTTTAATACTGCACACTTTTGGTCATTTTCTATAGTAGCATCAGCTTCAACATAACCAATTACTCCAGTAGCATATACATCTGCAAACTTTTCATTTAATACTTTTACTTCTACTTCTTTAGCAAATTTAACTACTACTGCTTTTGGGTCTACTAAGTAACCTAGAGCATCACCAGTTAACATATCAGATACTACTACTCTTGCTCCAAATAATGTGTTAGCAAATCCTCTTGAAACATCTGCACATAGATATGGTTGTCCATTTGCATCCTTCATCTTTCTGATTTTACCAAATGTTTCTCTTGATACTATAAACATAGTTTCTTCAGGTCTAGCATATACTGCATTTTGTAAGTCTATAAGGTCATCTATAGCAATATCATCACCAGCACAATTTACAATGTTCTTAGTAGTGCTGATACCAGTTATTTTACCAACTGTTCCAACTAGGATTTCTTTCTCTAACTTTTCAGCAATAGCTCTTGCAAGTCTATCTACAACATAACCGATTATATCTAATTCAGTGTTGTTTATTAATGAGTTAGATACTTTTACTAAAGCTCCTATTACATAGCTCTTTAATACTACTGCTTCAAAAGTTGAATCTGCTCCAGTAAATGCTGAACCTTCTTCTACATAGTTAGCTTCTGTAGCACTTGCTTCTTTAATAACTCTATAGTTACCTTTAACGTTTACCATTTGACATTCATCTAATAATGGTGATATTTCTTTAACTTTTGCTACTATTCTTTCTGATACGGTTTCAGGAATTAATGAACCATTATCTCCAGCTTGTAAGTTTCTGATTTCTCCATTTCTAATTGCATTTTCAAATGCTCTTTCTTCTTGTAATTGTAATTCTCTCTTTTCCATAACTTCTGTTACCTCACCTTTCTTAATTTCTTCTTGAGTTTCTTTCACTGGCTCCAAAGCTCTAGCTTCTTCAACCATCTTTTCTTGTGAATTGATTTCTTCAACTTCTGCTTTTAAAGTTTCTAATTCTGACTTTTCTTCATCAGTTAAAGACCTTTGTTCTTGCTCTACTAAAGCTAAAATTTCTTCAATTCTTGCTAAAGCTGAGTTTCTTTTTTCAATTAAATGCTTCATAAAAAAGCTTCCTCCTTCGTAAAATTGGGTATAAAAAAAGTACCTAGCTCTTTATCAAACTAGATACTTTCTACTTCTTATTTTTTTGTAACCATAACCATAATTTATGATTTTCAATTAACTCTAAGTTTTGCTCAACAATTTCTTCTTGAGCTTCAGTCTTATCTTCTTCTACTTCATTTTCAGTTGTTACTTCTGTATCTTCTACTATTTCAGTTTCTTCTACATTTTCTTCAACTATTTCTTCTTCAGTAGTTTCTTGAATTTCTTCTGTAGGCTCATTTGGAAATACTCTAAGTTCCATTTCTTTTTCACCTTCTGCTCTTACTTCAACTGAAGTAGCTAAATAAGCTGGTTCTACACTAAGGATAGAACACTCTAACAATTGAAGGTCATGAACAAATCTACGTTTTAATCCATCCTTTAAGGTTTCATAAGTTTCTTTTAATGAATAGAAACCAAATGAAGTTCCTTGTAGTTTTCCAGCTTTAGCTAACCTTACTACTTCTTCATCATTTGTTCTTATAAAATATCTAAGACCTATATTATCTTCATAGATTTTACATTCATCTACTCCATTTCGACCTAATTGTCTATCCCATTTATGATTAAAAAGGATAGGTATATTAGGATTTTTAAGTAAACTTCTTTTAAAGGCATTAGGCATAATTTGCTCTATAAACTCACCAGTTTTATCTCTTAGCCTTTTTGAGTCACATCTACAAACTGAAATATATCCACTAAGCTCTACTGAATTATCTTCTCTAATTTCATAGTTCATCCCTTAACTCCTCCACTTCTTCAGTAGGAGTATTTTCCATATGAGTTTCTTCTGCTTCATCTAAGTTAGTCTTAGTTGAGCTATTGATGTTAAATACTGTATTAGTATTAGGATTATAAAGAGTATCTGCTAAGTTCAACTTAACCAATCCACCAATATTAGGAACTCGTTTTAGGTTCTCTTTCTTTCTCACTTCATCTATTGTAAGAATAGAATTTCTTAGAGCTATCTCATATGATTTCATACGCTTTTCTAAATCTGATTTCAATAGTTCATCTGTATCTATATCAAAGAAAATTCTTCCTTTCTCAGATTCAAACAATAAACTATTGTTTAAAGCAATTTCTATTTGTGATAAAATCGGATTTATAGTTGTTTTAACAAAATTGTTAAAAACTTCATCTGAAGCACTACCATCCATTATAGATTTTGGTATATTTAATATCTCTGTAATAAGCTCACTATTAGCTCTTTTATTGTTGTAAAGCTCCATATCTTTAGAACTTTGAGAAACTGTTACAAAATCCATTCCATTAGCAAGTATCATAGCATTATTATTATCTGAATAAAGTTCTTCCCAAGCACTCTTTAATGCTCTCATAGCTTCCTCTGATAATGGTTTAGGTGACTTAAGAACACCTCTGTTAACTCCACCTGAATAACTAATGCTCTTTTCTCTTTTCATACTAGTTAACATTGTAGATAATAGCTCTGAATTATTGGCTATTAATCCTTTTCCTTGAACTCCATCCTTAGAATTTTGACAAAGATTTATAAAGTCATAAACTTCATAAGTTCCACAAGTTCCAACTTGTATCTTTATATCCTTTTCTATAGGATTGAAATTAGATAAAAAGCTAATCTGATTTCTATCCACATAGTGTAAACTTTCAATTACATTTCTATTAGGTTTCTTCTTTATGTAGATAAAACCATTTCCATCTAATAAGTAATCTTTTATAAGAGATTCCTTCATATGATAAGCCGACATAGTTTTCTCTGCTTGAAGATTTAATAATTTTAATCTATTATCATCAGTAATTTCATTTACTTCTCCATCAACTACTTCATACATCTTAATTGGCAACGAAGCTATCAATCTCGAAATCATATTTACACCTGAAGCTAATGTAGGAATTTGCATAACGTTATCTCTAGTGACTACTATCTCAGGTTTTACACTGTTACCAAGAAGAACATCTCTTAGCTCTTTCTCAGTTTTATCAATTACTAACTCATTGTTTGAAGCTTCTCTTTTGTTTAAAAAATTGAAAATTCCCATAATAAAAATACTACCTCCTTTCTTAATTTTTATATGCTAAAAGACTTGAAAACAAAAATTGCTCTCAAGTTCATTTATCAACTCGTTATTTAATAAATACATTGCTATTATAGTAGAAATTATCATATCAATTTTTCCTGAACTTTTTTGCTTTGACACATATTTATTTAAGTTCGTATCATATTGAACTCTACAATTAGCAAAATTCTGTTCATATAATGAGTTCCTAATATAATGAAACTTATTAGTTAAAATACTTTCTTCTAATAGTTTAGTAGGACTATGCAAGTGCTTTGAATGTTGCACAACTTCTACTGTTGCATATCCAGCATTATCAAGTTTATTAGCAGTTGAAATACAGTTAAATCTGTCATAGCCAATTTGCTCAATAGTAACTCCATACTCTTCTTCTAAACTCATTATAAAATTCTCTACAAATGAATAATCAATTACTTCATCACCACAAGCAAAGCAATTACCATTTTGAATTTCTCTATGATAATCAACTTTTTCTCTTATTGATTTCTCATTGACTCTAGCTTCAGGTATAAATGCCCAGCTTTTAGCATAAATGTTATTGGAATCTTTATCATAAGTAACCATAGATACGCTTGTATTGTCTTGCGTTTGGCTTAAATCCAGTCCAATGAAAACTCTTCTTCCATTCCAATCAAAATCATCAGGTGCTAATACACACTTTCTAAGCTTATCTATTGGAACAAACCCCTCTACTTTAGCACTAGGTAAATATTGATTCAGAATCTTAATCCTAAACTCTCTCATTTTACTTGGTACTTCTAAAGCTTTGGCAAATTCATTTCTCAAAAATGAAATTCCGTTTTCCATAGACATCTGTAATGGACTTGCTTTAATCCATACTGATTCATCTGTATAATCATCACCTTCATCAAGCTCAAATAGTAATCCAAAGGTTTTGTTATCCTCTATAACTCCATTTAATACCTTTTTGTAATAATCACAAAGCTCTCTGAAAGCATTGATTTCTAAATCATAAGCAGTAGAAATATAAATAGATAATCTTGAACCTTGAACACTCATTTGAGATAACTTTAAAGCTCCAATAATTTCTTGAGTTTCTTGGTTAGCTACTTCATCAACAATAAAGGTGCTCAATAACAATCCATTAAGATTATTTGCTTCACCACTTAAATTTTTACAAGTCGCTTCATTATGTTTACATAAGATTCTTTCTCTTGTAATCTTAAAATATTTCGCTATCTTAGGACTTGCTTTAATTATCTTTTCCATATCAGCTTTAATAAGTCCTGAAATATCTCTTGTTTTACCAGCTATAGCGTGTTGAGAATACTTAGGTGCTCTCAAAAGTATTAAAATTTCTATCAAAGCACTAATGAAACTTTTTGCCGATTTCCTTCCAACCTCTAAGTAAACTTCTTCTATCATCTTTTGTTCCGAACCATCTTTTGAACTCCAACAAAATACATTCTCAATTGTCATTGCTTGGAATCCAGCTAAATGATTTATTACTGGTTGATTAGCAAAAAATCCAGTTGCATAATTTATATATTGCATTAGTCCATAAATTATTTTTGCTTCCTTTAAATCAAAAAAGAATTGAAAATCATCTTCATACTGAAGTTTTTCAATTCTTTCTATATATTTCTTACATTCTAATTTTACCCACTTATTAGCTACAAAGTTTCCAGCAACTACTTCTCTTGCCCACTTTAACCCTATTAAATTATCATAAGTAAATTCACCCATACTATCTCCCTCTAAGAATTAAAAAGTTTTAAAATTTCATCATCTTCTTCTGTAACATTTAACATAGCAAGTTTTGCTCTATCTGCTGGACTCAATCCTAGTTTGGTTGCGAATGTATTAAATATTTGAGAATACTTTTGATATATTCCAATAGCCTTATGTGCATCAGCATTAGTTGCTCCTGCCTTATTGGTATATTCTACTATTAACCCATCTTTATTAAGTATTGTTATACACCTCTGCATCTTTGCTAGTGCATCAGCAACAATAGTTACTGTATAACTATCTGTTGAATTTAAAACACCTTCAGGCATTGCAGTAACTATTTCCTTATAATATCTCTTGCCTATTGCACATAAATGAGAAGGAGGATTAAGATTAATGGTTGAATCTCCTTGTAGTAGCTTCTCACCATTTTCTCTACGTTCTTTTTCTTCTTTAGTGAGTGCTCCTTCTTTTAAAGCAATAGGTTTTGGAACTCTTCCCATAGAATTTAATTCCTCCTTCCATTTATCCCCTCTTCCCCTATAACGAAAATTTTTTGTAAGAAAGGGTAGGCTCGTTCTGTGGATTGCCTGCTTCAAATCATTAAATCGTAGTAAGGGGGGGATATATCACTTATTTTTTATTTTTCAATTCATTTATAAATTTTTTCAATTTTTCTTTATTATTTATATTTCTTTTATGAATTTCTGAATGATGAAAGTCACAAACTGGAATTAGATTGTCTATATCATCCTTCAGTTCCCAATTTTCATTTATAGGTACTATATGATGAACTGCATCAGCATAAGAAATTCCACCTATCTCTTTGCAAATCTGACACATATAATTATTGTCACACTTTACAAGTTCTCTAAGCTTTTGCCATTTTGAAGTTGAATAGAAAGTCATTTGCTTCTTAACATCTTCTCCATAAGACTCTCTTCTTTTAGGCTTTTTATCGCATATCTCATTTGTTCTATGTAACTTTCCACAATAGCCACAACTACGAATCCTTGCCATTAGTTCACTACTCCTTATTTTCTATACCCATCACCAATTAAAATAGCTATCTTAAATTAAACGTACATATTTAAAACAAGCATTGCTACTATACTCTTAATCATTGTTGCTTCTTTTTCTGTTAATGGATTATTTTTTAAATATTGTTTCATGCTTTCTTTTCTCTCCTTTTTCTACTTAGCAATATAAGACTAGAATTAATCTAACCTTATAAAACTTTGAATAATAGATAAGGAAATAACTTTTATCCTTTAAGTGATAACCCATATTGTTATGTGATTACCAGTAATATAAAAAAGAGTACCTATATAAAAATACAAATACTCTAATTACCACATATAAAATCTTTTTAATTTTCCTTGCTTCACTTTGTCTAGTTCAATTACTTCTT
>OKIR01000215.1_pt1 | contig 12459 bp, 9 predicted proteins | sample 1612941 | NCBI WGS metagenome assembly OKIR01 (sample SAMN04436824, study PRJEB24849) | human gut metagenome | biome: human gut; feature: NICU; material: stool | host: Homo sapiens | place: USA: Saint Louis, MO | collected 2011-07-14
AAAGCCCACGACGTTATCGTTATTGCGGCACCGATGTATAACTTCAATATCTCGATTAATAATTTCGAGTGTTCCCTTTTTTGACAAATTCCCAATCTTCGCTGACATTTTTACGCATCCGGACTAAGTACTCTGCCAATTGTGAAATTTCCACTTCTGACAAGCCTTGCAAAGCAACTTGATTCGAGTGTTGATTTTCGCGCACAATGATTGGATAAACGTTTTTCCCTTTTTCTGTGGCATAAATCCGCTTAATTTTTTTGTTGCTTTCATCTTCTTGACGATAAATAAAGCCTTGTTCTTCCAAACGCTTAATCGCCCGCGCCGCTGTGGTTCGATCAACTTTAATCAGTTCGGCGATCTTTTCTTGGATAATTCCAGGATTTTCACAGACCCTGACCAAATAAAGATATTGTCCTCGTGTTAAAGATAATTCCTTAAATTCAATATTACTGATTGAATCTAAGGCCCGCGCAATCATGCCAATTTCTCTTAAAATATCTGTCACTAGGACACTTCCTTTCGCTAATATTTTATGATTGTCATTACTTTAACTTATTTTTGTTGCAAATGCAACAAAAATAAGTATAAAAACCACAGATTTAAACAATTTGAGCATTCGTGAAAATAAAATAATTATTTCTTTTGTTATATTAACAAGTAAGATAAAATTAGTTATAGCGTCTATAGGAGGAATAGTATGAAAAAATTAGTTTGTGTTATTTTAGTTATTTTTTTAACAGGTTGTAGTTCTCAAAAAGCGAATGAACCTAAAAAACAAGAAAATCCTACCAATCATACAACATCAATAAAAAGCAGTACTAATCATTACAGTTCTAGCATAGAAACAAGCTCTAATAATAAACTAAAAGAAACTTCAGAAAGTGCCAGCACCACTCAAACTTCGTCAAAGTCGAAAAATGAAGTATCTACAAATGTCGAAGAAACAAATTCTTTAGAAGCAACACCTTATGCTGTCGATCTTAGTAGTTTAAACAATCCACTCGTATTTAATTTTAAAGGAATGAATGTGCCAACTTCAATTACGTTAGAGAACTTAAATTCAACACCAACTGCTACCTTCCGAACTAAATTGTTTGGGGCTGAAAATGATCAAGTGAAAGAAGCCATTAATAAATATGAGCTATCTATAAATACAATTCCTACAAAAGAGATTAGAATATTTTCAGCGGCCGATAACAGTATTCGCACCGTTAAAGTAAATACAGAGTTAATTTTAGGAACTAATATTTCTTCAAACGATGAACAAAATAGATCGGGTACTTTATACTTATTCAACAATAAAAATGGTTCGATATCTTTAATCACTCCTAACTACGCTGGCAATGTTACGGATGATCAAAAAGACGTTATGCTAGAAGTAATTCAATAAATAACCAAAAAAATAATAAAGAGAAAACTTCATACTGAGAAGTTTTCTCTTTATTATTTTTTAGGAACTCCTCTAGAAACTCGTTTTAGTCCCCACTTATTTTTCTTATTTCTTCACCCATTAAGCCCGCGATAGAAAATAGAACATTTTATTTGAAAATGAATTATTGTTCTGCAATATGCACCGTTTGTAAAAATTCTGCGACTGAGAAATGGTATTCTTTCTCTTGATTTCCTTGAATGGTTCGAATCATTTTTTCAACTTCTGGTTGCAGAGCGGCAAATTGAACTTGTTGTCCACGACCTTCTGCTGCGAGACAAAATTCTTCTAAAATATCTAACGCCGTACTATCAATGCTAGGAACTCCTCGCATTGAAAATACTACACCACTTTTTGTTTCCAATTGCAGTAACGTTTGTTTCAATCGTTCAGAAGACATGAAAAATAACGGGCCACTCAAATAAACCACCACCCAATTTTCCGTACAATCGGTCGGTACTAGCCCCATTCTTGACCAATCAACTTCCTCGACATTAATCGTAATCACGGCACTTTTCGCAATGAAAAACAGGCAACCCGCTAAGACCCCTAAAACAATCGCTAAACTCAAGTCAAAAATAACGGTCGCTACCATCGTTAAGAAGAATAAACATAAGGCTGTGTGGAAACGTTTCTGGAAGAATTCTTTAATCACCGACCATTCATTCATTCGCCACGCTGTCACCACTAAAACACCAGCTAACGCAGGCATGGGAATTTTAGACATGACTGGCGATAAAAGCAACATCGATAACAATAAAAAAACCGCATGAAAAATACCCGCTAAACGTGTTTGCGCACCAGATTTAATCACTACGCTCGTGCGGGCAATCGCTGCCGTTGCAGGTACGCCACCGAAAAATGGCAAAATTAAGTTGCCAATTCCTTGTGCCACTAGTTCCTGATTACTGTCTAATGGTTTCCCTGTCATGCGACCAGCCGAAGCGCCACAAAGCAAACTTTCAATCATACCTAACATAGCAATGCTAATTGAAGGCACCAAAATATCCTGAAACGCACTTAATTGAAGCGAACCAATTTCCAAACGTGTATCACTAAAAATACTTGTCGGAATTTTCCCTACAGTGGCCACTGGCAGTTGAAAAACCACTGTTGCTAACGTAGCTAAAATAATCATCACCAATGAAGCTGGTATCATCGCATTCCACTTTTTCGGAAAGAACACTAATCCAAGCACCACTAAAATCGACATAACCGTCGTTGGTATACTTAAATCAAAGCCCAATGAACGATAACTGCTGATTTTCTCAATTAAATTGTGGCCTTCTGAACGAACCCCAAAGAAATTATCAAGCTGCCCCAACGCAATAATAATAGCAATTCCTGAAGTAAACCCGGTAATGACCGGTGACGGAATAAAAGAAGTCAAGCTCCCTAAACGCAAAATCCCTGCTAAAAGCAAGAAAATTCCCGCCAAAAAGGTGGCCAACAAAATCCCTTGCATGCCATGCACTGCCGCAATTGACATTAAAATAGCTGCCATCGCACCTGTTGGTCCTGAAATTTGATAAAACCCACCTGAAAGGCTCCCAATCACAATTCCAGCGATAATCGCCGTGATCATGCCAGCTGCCGCAGTGGCGCCGCTAGAGACCCCAAACGCTAACGCTAATGGCAACGCGACGGCTGCGACAGTCAAACCTGCCAAGAAATCTTTTTTCAATTTTTTTTGATTATACCCTTTAAATTCATCCCTTATCATTTGTGTGTACTTTTTAAACATTCGCATCCTCTTTTCATGAAATTTCCATTCTAAAGATATCATATTTTCGGAAAGATAATAAGGTGTTTTGTGAAGGAAATAGCTAAAAAATTTTTTTCACCTCATTTAGACAAAATTGTCTAATATTTTAGGAATTTAGCCACCGCTGTTTCCTAGAGTATGATATGCTTAACTAGTAAACAGGCTTCACAAACTTACATTAATTGGGGGAAACTATTATGTGTACAGGCATCAAGATTATTTCCAAAACAAATGATATTTTTTATGGACGTACGATGGATTTTACGTTTGACTTTTTTGGCAACGAAGATCCAATTGCACCAAAAATCCCTACTCTAATTGCTCAATTTCCAAAAGGTACAGTTCTAAACAGCCAACTAAATCCTTGGACGGCAAAATATGCCTTTATGGGACTAGCAATGTCAGGCACAGATCAACCAGCGAACGATGGTAAAACCGTCAGCCTTGCTATCACAGATGGTATCAACGAAGCCGGCTTATCTGGTGATATTCAATATTTAATGGAATCTTCAACAGCACCTGCTGAAAGTTTAGCAGATCGTGGTTTAACACCTCATATTGCAGAAGAAGTACTTGCTTATATTTTGAGTAATTTTGAAAGCGTTGACGAAGTAAAAGTAGCTTTTGAAAAAATCGGCCTGTTAGATCAAAAATTCCAACTTGATTCATTGGGGGAAGTTCATTTCACCTTACACTGGACCATTAATGATAAAAATAATAATAGTATCGTTTTGCAACCAACAGATAACGGAGCGTTCGTCATTTATGATTCGATTGGCGTAGTCACAAACAGCCCAGAATACAATTATCATTTAACCAATGCACGAAACTATATCGGAATGCGCAACTACGCTATTAAAGAACCTTACACTTTAAAATCAGGCGCAACACTTGACCCAATTGAAGGTGGGACTTCTTACGGACTATTAGGAATCCCAGGAGACTTCACTTCGCCGTCACGCTTCATTCGTGCGTTATACTATTCTGACAATCTCCAAGAATTTGATAGCTCTGAAGGGATTATGCAACTCTATCGCGCCTTCCAAACAGTGATGATTCCTCGGGGGATTGGCCATTTAGGTCAAAGTAATTCTCTGTCTGATTTCACACATTATTGGTCAGGATATGATGTGACTAATCTAACCATGTATGTCCAACCAGAAAGTACTACCTCATTTACAAAATACACTTTGGATCCAGCTTTAACAGAAGTTACTACTTTTGCTGTTTCTAACGAACTACTACTAACAGATTTAAATCAATAAAAACACAAACAACGTCTCTGACTAGGTACTTGGTCAAGGACGTTGTTTCGTTCATTTTTCAGATAATGCGTTATACAACGGCGCTAATTCTTGAAGCGCCTGACAACTTTTTTCTTCAATCGTTTCAAGCTTTTCCGTCGCAAACCACAACTTACCGATCTGAAATGAGCGATTGCCTATCCGCTCTTCTAGAATTTTCCGTTGTTTTTCATCTGCTAAATAATCTTTTAAAGGCAAATGGTCCACTAGTTCATGCTCCTCCTGCGGCCAAATATAATAGCCTTCGCAGTCGATGGTTTGACTCCAAGCTTCTAAACGATTAAGCAATTGATTGTAAGCGACGACCGAGCCTGCCCGCTCCTCACTTTTGTAATGTTGAAACATCAAATATACTTGAAATTGCTTTTTATTTAATAACAACGCCAGACAAGCATTTTCCGCTTGGCGTTGCTCACTGCGATATGCAGCCCAGAAATGACTGCGTAAATTCCAGCCGTTGGTCCAGCTTTCGATTTTCGGCTTAGTGATGCCGAGTTCAGCTGGTAAACCTTGGGTGATTGCGAGGTTTAAGGCTTTCCACTTTTCCCAATGTTGCTTGTAGGTTTGCTTTAAGGCATCGATTTCTGCTGATGTTTGTTGCTCTTTGAGTTGTTTAAATGTGAAGATTTCTCGGTTGAATAGATTGAAGTCTTGATGGGTTAGTTTCATTTTATTCCCTCTTTTTAGTATCTTCTAGTTACTCTTAATAATTTTATTTTTCAATAGCCATTGTAAAAATAACACAAGGACTACAACTGGCCAAAGCGTGATTGGGAAAAAGAGCCCCACAAAAATGCCTGGTACAAGAATCGTTCCTAAGATTTGGGTTGTTAAACTCGTAGCAAAAATTGCGACAACAAAAAGCGAGTCAATTGTTGGGAAAAATTGTGCGACCGCAAACCCGATTAAAATAGCTGAAAAAACGACGGGAAAAATATCGCCACCTATCCAACCTGTCTGTAAACAAACTTGTAAAAATACTAGTTTCATTATCGCAGCGACCACCAAGATATACCAGGCTTGTTGACTACCAAAACTAGGAACTAAATGCATAAAAGATTGTCCTGAAAATAGTAATCTTGGCATTAAAATAACAAAAAGAAAAATACAGGTTGCACCAAAGCTTACCAGTATGCTTTGCTTTTCTTCAAAAGGTTGGCATAGTTTAGCCAGAGCAGCTTGCAACCATTGATAGGCGTTACCAATCACAAAAGCAGTTAATAAAGCGGGTAAAATCAGCCATAACGAAGCCATTTCAATTTTTCCAGTTCCTAACTTCGTAATAAACGATGGGTGTCCCACCAATTTCATTAAAAAGGTAAACACCACCAACCCGTTCACAATAAATAACCCGTTCATCACTTGTTTCAGTTTCTTTTTATCCGCAGGAGCGAGCCTCGTATCGTAGCGCTGAACAAACTGTTGCGGATGCAGCAAGCGCTGAATTTTTGTCCAAAATGCTTGCTGTTCTTGCTCGTCATAATGAAAATAAAGGTACCGTAACTTATCAGATTGCCAGACTGACAACGAAATAATTGCTCCCAACAATGCAGCTTCAGGACCGACACCAGCCCCGAAAATTAAAATTACCAAGGTGGCCAATAAATTTCTAAACACACCTGAATAATCGACCGATTGTTTCGCCTTCAATTCTGTCAGCGCCTCATGCGCCGTTTGTGGTACTTGCCCGAAGCGTTTCTTCAGATAACTCAATACCAACGCTCCTAGCACACACAAGACAAAATAATAGAGGATTGGCCACTTCATTTGCGCTGGCAACACCTCCCAGAGCAGAGTCGTTAGCTCTCCTTCAATGATTAAAAACGCTCCTGAAATTCCCGCGATGATACTACTTAAAAATAACCCACTGACGATAATTGTCCACATTTTTCTGTTACGCATACTTCCTCCAAATGGTAGTTGTTTCTTTTATAGTAGCAGATAGTTAGTGGTTTGTGTTTGAAGATTTTGGGAAGGATTATCGTAATTCATCCTCCAACGGTACTAAATATTCATCTAACGTTTGACGCCAAGCACGCTTCATTTGTTGCGGGTATTTAAATGGTTTTGCTTCTGGGTGCGTCGCTTTATATGACTCGAAGTCTTTGCTGCTGATAATATCCCCCATGTTTGGGATTGGGTTCATGCCAATCATATATTGAATGGCAGATGAATGAAGTTGATCTTCTGAAACAAACCATTCTTGCGCAAATTGTGCAATCACTTGATTTCTAGTTCCTGTGAAGTAGCGTCTTTTCAAAACAAATACATCTTCTTTTTGATCTACTTTTTCATTATCCATTGCATTTAAAATTTCCCGATACACTTCTTTAACACATTCCGTTTTATTCAATTTTTGCAAAGCCTTTTCAATTTCTTCACGAACGCCTTGGCTATTTGCGGAATAATTTCCTAATAATTGATCAATATAAGAAGAGTCAATATCGTACATTTTGGCATGATTATCGCTGTAAAATTCAATCTCCGAAAAATCATTCTCTGGTTTTGGCTCTACTTCTATTAAGGAGCCTTTGATTGTTTCGTATGTTCCTATCTGTTCTTCAATCAAATGGACTTGCTCAGCTAAAGCTGGTGATTTTTCCATTTCATCATTATATTCATCATAGGTCACTAATGCTTCATAGCTATTACTTAACGCTTGAAACGATTGAACATAATCAATTCGCACATCAATCGGCTGGTTCTCATCTATCTCTTCTGGATTAAATTCTTGCATTTTACGAAAGGCTTTTTTAAATCGTTGTTTTGATTCTTTATAGGTCGGATAAATTAATCCAGATTCTTCTTTTGCTTCTGAATAAAGACGAGTCGCATTTGCGACATTTTGTTCCATTGTGTGAGGTTTTCGGAAAGTAACCACTAAGCCCTTTGTTTTATCAGGATAGGTGCGATTAGTTCTTGAAAATGCTTGAATCAAATTGGCGTATTCTAAATTACGATCGACAAATAACGTTTGAATCGTAGGTGCATCAAAACCTGTTAACAGCCGATCAACCACAATAACCAAATCAACATGACGGCCAAATTCTTTAAACTCTGCTTTTTTACGAGCTAAGCGATTGTTGATGTCTCCGTTATAGCGCTCAATGTCTTGTAAGGTCCATGAAGTACCATAGTACGCATTATATTCGGCCATAATTTTTGCTAACTCGTCTTGCTGTGCGCTACTATTCTCAGCGTTTTCTTCTAATGAATAAGTAATGGCAATTCGCGGAAAATCAGGGTCTTCCATCGTTCTCCCTTGACGAATCTGATGCTTAGGAAATTCTTTTTCTAACCAATTTTCTTTCGCTGTCATTTTTTTAATGGCATGATAATAACGTTTCGCCATATCAATTGAACTTGTTGTTAAAATCGCTGATTTACGAGGACGACCATTCCCAAAATCAAATTTAGTATAAGCATTATTGGGGCGGAACATTTTATGAATGACTTCTTGAATATGCTTATCATTTTCATAAATAGAACGATCCAACATTTTCTCTTTTTGAATGTTGTCCATTGCTTCTACTTCATTCGCTAACTCTTCTGGCGTGTATTCTGCATATTTGGTTTCGTTAGACAAACCATCATAGATTTTTTTATACAACGACTCGCTATCAATCGTATCTTCATGTTCCACTTGAAAGCCCAAAACAGCTTTATCTTCTAACGCATTTTTGATTGTATACGTATGTAGAACTTCTCCATATTGGTCGTGTGTCGTTCTGGCTAGTTGTCCTTGCGCTTGCTTTTTATTTTCTTCAAAAATTGGTGTTCCTGTAAAGCCAAACCAAGTGGATCTAGGAAATACTTTTTTAACATCCATCATATTTTCCGCACTAACTGCTCGGTGGCATTCATCAACAATAAAAACAATATGTTGCCCCATTAATTTTTGAAAACGATTTGTGCCCTTCTGCTCTTCTTGTTTTCGTGCATATTTCAAAGCAGCATCCAGCTTTTGACGCGTTGTCACAATGACTACGTTAGAGTTCGCATCGGCCAACAATGTTTTACTCAATTCTTTGGCACTGCCTGTCCCGACAATCAGACTATTAGCTTTACCATCACCTGATGAAATCCCTGTGTTAAACTCCGAAGCAAATTTAGTAAACTCACTAGTTGTCTGATTATCTAAATCTTTTCGGTCCAAAAGCATAATCGTCCGATCAATCCCTGGTTTACGCGCTAATAATTTAGTAGAAACGAAACTGGTTAATGTTTTTCCAGAACCTGTAGCATGCCAAATATAGCCGGAGGTGTGCTTACTAGCGGCAACATATAAGGCTTCAATCGCATGAATTTGATAAGGATGTAAAACCATTAATACTTTGTTGTCTTGTTCTTCACTAACAATCGTATAATCGGCAATTAAGCGATGGGCATCTGGAATATTTAGCACTTGGCGACAGAACTCATAAAGATTTTCAACTTTTTTATTGTCTTTTGTTCGCCAACTAAACAAGAATTTTTTATGCATAAATTGTGGTAGCGCATTCGCAAAATAGCGAGTGGTTTGTTCATTTGAAACAACAAATAATTGCAAAGTTGAAAAAATATTATTACGAAACATACCTTCCTCGGCATACTTTTTAATTTGATTAAATGCTTGAAATACACCATCTTTCGCTGTCACTTGTTTCAATTCGATTTGGACAATAGGCACCCCATTAATTAATAATGTCACATCAAACCGACTATCATGCTTTGCAGAGTTAGTATTCTTTTTTGCAATTTGATTCACGACTTCATAACTAGAAATCCCCCCACCAATATCACGATTCGAATATAAAATCAAGCTCATCGTTCCTAGAGAAGCATCTTCTCGTTCGATGGTAATTTTCGCAATACCATTTTCCCCTTTTAACCATTTGGCTGCTTCAAAAGGCGTACGTGTTCGTTCTAATAATCCTGTTTTTATGCGTTCGAATTCTTGGTCTGTTAATGGATGTTCCCCAATTGCGGCTAAATTATTTTGAATGATTTTTTCACGTAAATTACGCCATAAATCTTGTTCCGATTTTAAATCTGCTCGATACGTCCACTGATTGCGATCTTCCCCAAGAATCGCAATTAACTTGTTTTCCACTGTTGCTTCATCGTTGACACTTAGCTTCATAACCTGACCCTCACATTGTTTTATTTAATTAAATTATATCACTATATGGAGAATTTGTTCAATTACAATTGGGAACTGTGTAAGCTTGAAAAGCTAACAGATTTTTTCTCGGGATTAACCTATTCACCTGATAATGTTCAAAAAGATGGAACTTTTGTTTTACGCTCATCAAACGTCAAAGATAATGCGATAATTTCAGCTGATAACGTTTATGTTAGAAACGAGGTAGCAAACTCTGAACATGTGCAAGTTGGCGATGTAATTGTTGTTGTCCGAAATGGATCACGTTCTCTTATTGGAAAACACGCTCCTATCAATCGTGAAATGCCGAATACAGTCATTGGAGCGTTCATGACTGGTCTTCGTTCTCCATCACCAAAATTTTTGAATACATTACTTGATACACAACAATTCAACGTGGAAATTCATAAAAATCTTGGGGCGACAATAAACCAAATCACAACTGGTGAATTTAAGAGGATGCACTTCATAGTGCCAACCGATGAAGACGAAAAAGAAAAGATTGGTAGTCTTTTCCGGCAGCTCGATGACATCATCACTCTTCATCAGCGTAAGTTAGATCAGTTGAAAGAGTTGAAGAAGGCTTATTTACAGCTGATGTTCGTTTCAATGAATACTAAAAATAACAAAGTTACTAAGTTAAGATTTGCTGACTTTGAAGGAGATTGGAAACAGCGTAAGCTAGGAGATTTTTTGGAAGATTTTAGTAAAAAATCAACAATTGAGAATGAATATATTATTTTATCAAGTACAAACAATGGTATGGAAATTCGAGAAGGACGAGTGTCTGGAAATTCCAACTTGGGATATAAGATAATAGATGACGGAGATTTAGTATTATCTCCACAAAATTTATGGTTAGGAAATATAAATATCAACAATATCGGACAAGGTTTGGTATCACCAAGTTATAAAACTTTTAAAATAATTGACCTTAATAAAGAATTTCTAAATCCTCAACTTAGAACCAATAAAATGCTAGATCAGTATAAAAATGCTTCCACACAAGGTGCAAGCATCGTAAGAAGAAATCTAGAATTAGATTTATTTTATCAAATTAGGATATTTATTCCAAAAAATGAAGAGCAAAAACAAATTGGGTTATTATTCAGAAAGTTGAATGAATCTATATCTTTGCATCAATCTAAACTAGATTCTATCAAATATCTAAAAAAAGCCTATCTCCAAAACATGTTCATTTAATTCAATCCCAGTTACTGCTACACGTAAAAGTAACTGGGATTGTTTATACAAACGATTGTTCAATGTTGCACAATGTCGTTGAAAGGAGTATCCTTGTTATGAAAAAGAAAGGATGACTATCATTGGCAAACAGCTTGCAAGAAGAATATCAAAAACTTGTGAAAATGAATTATTCTGAACTTGTCACGTACTTAAATAATAAGTATGGTCCAGTTCCAGGTTCTTATTTCAGGACTCCAACTTGTAAATCTAAAAATCCTAAAATTACTCGGTCAATGGAGGGATTGGAAATTCATCATGTTGGAGAGGATAACTATCCGAATTTATCAACTACAGATTATGCTCTAGTTGCGCCATGGGAAGAACAATTACCTGACCGTTTAGTTTATTGTAATTTATTGGAACATACTTTACTACACACTTTGATTTCAGAAAAATACGGAACGGCTCAGCCTTATTTTACGTTTAAAGCTCAGCTTGTTCAAGATATTATTAATGATTATGAATTTCAAAAAGATTGGATAAAAGTTGTTTATTCGCAAATGAAAGACAATAAAGAATTGTTAATCGAATTGTATGATCGTGTAAATGCAAAATCTTTACTTAACTTATAACGAAAGAAGCACTCCGAAATTTGGAGTGCTCTTTCTACATCAACATCGCCAAATGGCGCATAATTTTATCGTTATCCTGATTCTCTAATTCCTGAATAATATGCAGATAAGTTTCTTGCGTAGTTGTCATACTAGAATGGCCTAACCGAGTCGCCACGCTGGCAATTGAAACACCAGCAAATAATAATAGCGAGGCATGTGTGTGGCGTAAACTATGGACAGTAATCACTGGAATCTGCGCACGTTTACATAAGACTTTTAAGCGACTATTAATCGTAGAATTAAAGACACGTCCTTTCACAAAAATTGGTTCCATTGGCGGCATATTTCTTATCAATTGAGAAAATTGCATTGCTGTTTGCCAGTCAATTTGTACTTTGCGTTTAGAAGATTCATTTTTTGTTGATTGGAAAAAACCAGTGGGGTTCTTATAATTCCATGTTTTTTCAATAGTTATTTTTTGTTTAGAAAAATCAAAATCTTTTGGCGTTAGTGCCAATGCTTCGGAAAAGCGTAGGCCCGTTTTAACTACCAATAAAATAAACCAATCCCAGTTTAGTTGCTCGCCTAACTCTAATTCTTTCAAAAGCGCCTGAACTTCAAATTGGTTTAAAAATTTTGATTTTTTAGGACGTGGCGCTTTTCCTTTAATGACAATTTTTCGTGTTGGATTTTTTGAAATAAGTCCTTCATCGACTGCATCTAAAATTGCTCCTTTTAATTGATGATGAAAATCCATGGTTGTCTGCCGTTCGTGGGTTAACGCGTAGTCATTTAATAACTGCTGATACCGTTGCCGATCCAAATGTTTTACTTTTAAACCAGGTGCCAACTCAGCAAGTCGTTGTTCCGCAATATAATATTTTTGCAACGAAATATCCCGAATCGCCCCTACCTTATATAGCTCCACCCATTCACTAAAATACTCATGAAACAACTGCTCTGTTCTCTTTCTCTTAACCAAAATAAAACCTCCTTGATAATTGTTGATGAACGAA
>OKIR01000220.1_pt1 | contig 12322 bp, 27 predicted proteins | sample 1612941 | NCBI WGS metagenome assembly OKIR01 (sample SAMN04436824, study PRJEB24849) | human gut metagenome | biome: human gut; feature: NICU; material: stool | host: Homo sapiens | place: USA: Saint Louis, MO | collected 2011-07-14
ATTGTAAGATTAGAGAGTTTTCTATTAATGATAGAGATGAAAAAATATTAGAAGAAATAATAAAAGAAAGGCCGAATGTAGTGGCCTTTTCAACTTACATCTGGAATATAGAAATAATAAAAAGACTTTCTAATCTTATAAAACTAGTAGATGAAGACATAGAGATATTGTATGGAGGTCCAGAAGTATCTTATGATAGTCAAAACATATTAAAAGAATTAAATGGAGAATATATCATTGAAGGAGAAGGAGAAAAAACATATAGAGAGTTTGTGGAATATAAATTAGGAGAAAGAGAAATAAACTCAATAAGAAGTTTATATTACAAAGCTGATGGTGAAGTAATATCAAATGGAAAAAGGCCTCTTATGAATATGAATGAATTAATATTTCCCTATGAAGAAGATGAAAATTTAGATAATAAGATAGTATATTATGAGGCTTCAAGAGGGTGTCCTCTGGATACAGAACCGATACTAATTAAAATAAATATCTAGAGTATCTTCAAACGGGTTGTATGCTAGCTTTTCGAAAATTTTATTTAGCATCATTCTTTTCTCGTTTACATCACTTATTTTATTAAATCTTACTATTAGTTCTTTAACTTCTTCTTTGGTTATCTTTACACTTTTTTCTAATCTCTTTAATTTTAGATTATCTATACTTAAAGAGATCTCCTTATTTTTTTCTGTTAAGCTATCAATTTTTTCTACTATATATCTAGATGCTTCATTAGAAACTAAAGCTAATTTATCTATTAAGTTTTTTATTGCTAATTCATTTTCATTAAAGGTCTTCCTTAAAATATCTATCTCATTATCCTCATTATCTTCATTGTTTTCTACGCTTGTTTTATAATATTTTTCAAATAATTCTGATGCTTCAAGTCTTTTTATTAATTCTTCAACCTTTTTTTCTAACACTTCGGCATTAATGTATTTGTTATTGATACATTTTTCCTTTTTAGTATCAAGGCCAGTATCATCATTTTTTCTATTTAGCCTATTGGAGCACATATAATAAGTTTTCCTATTACTATTAGCTATTGTGTATTTCCCTTCGCAGAAAGGACAATAGAGTGTACCAGTAAGCCAGTAGGTTTTGCTAAACCTCTTAGCAACATTATCCCTTTTTTCGTCTAGCATTTTATTAACCTTTAAGAATAACTCCGATGAAATTGGGGCAGAATGGTTTGATACTATAAGCATAGATTCATTGACTGTTTTTCCATATGTAATATATCCTTTACCGTTAGGAGTACCATGTACTAAGTAACCATTAGTTTTGAAATAGTCATTAATCTCTTTTGAACTCTTAGCATATACAGGATTTCTTAGTATTCTATTTAAACTACTTCTATTTGATAAAGTTTTAAATCCATTTTCTTTAAGATATTTTTGAGTAGAATATAAAGAGCCTAATTCATAGTATTTTTTAAAAATTAATTTAATAAGATCTTTATCTTTAACTTGCAAGTAAGATTTACCTTCAATATTAACTGTAACACATCCAAAAGGAACAAAACCACCTGTATAACAACCTTTCTTAGCTAACGCTATCATATTATCCTTAACTCTTTGCCTTATGTTCTCACGTTCCATATCGGCAAAACCAGCTAACATTACCATCATCATTTTTCCGCTTGGGGTACTTGGGTCAAATCCTTCTGTTATAGAGATAAGTTTTACATTATACTTCTCTAACTCATCAAAAATTTTAAAGAAATCTACTATGTTTCTAGCTATTCTATCAACTTTATATACGGCTACTGCATCAAACTTGCCAAGCTTAACTAAAGACATCATTTTTTTAAACGAAGGTCTGTTAGTATTACCACCGCTAAAACCTTCGTCCTCAAAAATTTCAAATTCATTTTTACCTTTAAAGTACTTTTTGCACATTTCTATTTGTGTTTGTATGCTTTCACTTCGTTCAACTGCAACAGATTTTCTTGTGTATATCGCTATCTTCACTTTCTATTCACCTCGTTTTAAGTTTGATATCTCCTTTTTAACCATTTCTAAAATCATTTCCTCAGTTTTTTCGTCAATTTCATTTTCATTTTCGATAATTCCACTTTTAATTAAGAATTGTAAAAAGTTAGTTACTAAACTTTCTCTTTTATCAGATAGTCCATTTTTCTCAGTTGTAAATCCTTCAAGATAATCTAAACTGACATTGAAAAAATTAGCTATTTGTCTTTGCAAATCTATGCTACCTTTTTGTTTTTCACTTTCGATCATTGCTAAAACGCTACGTGAAACATTCAGTCGCTCAGCTAACTGTTGTTGGGTAAGCTTTTTCTCTTTCCTTAATTGTTTTAAAATTTCACCTTTCATTGTTGTTCTCCTTCTAAAATCACTTAAAATGACTACATGAAAAATATTATCATATAAAATGACAAAATTAAAGAGAACTTACGTTCTAATAGAACATAATTTACATCTAAATAAAGCAAATATTAGCAAAACAACGAAAGGAAGAGTAAATGCGGGAAATGTCACTTTAAATGACGGGATTTAACTATAAATACCAAAATATAGGAATTGTTATTTGTCACTTAAAGTGACATAATAAAAATATAGAAAAGAGGTGATACAGTGTTCAGAACTTTAAGAGAAAGAGCAGGCTTAACAACAAAATATGTGGCTGCTAAATTAAATATTAAAGTTACAACATTATATAAAATAGAACAGCATATATGTTTACCTTCTGCTTCTATTTTATTAGAGATGAAGGAACTTTACAAGTGTACTTATGAAGAAATAATGAGTTGCTACAAAATAGGGAAGGAGATTAAAAATGAGAGAGAAACTAGAAAAAGAGCTTGAGCCACTAACAGATGAAGAAGTTGAAAAGTTATTAGACAATTTAAAGGGCATTTTTAAAAGCTTTAGGATAATGAACCCTGAAAGAATACCGTACGCATTACGCAATTTAGGACAAGCATATGATGAATTAGGCGTTTAACATAATAGAAGTTAAGGAGGGTAAACAATTGAAAGAATTACAAATATTCAACAACGATGAATTTGGACAAGTTAGAGTAGTAGCAAAAGGTAATGAGCCTTGGTTTGTAGCAAAAGATGTAGCTGATACTTTAGGTTATTCAGAAACTAATGCAATGACTAAGAGGTTAGATGAAGAAGATTTTATATCCGACAAATTGGAGGGTATGAATATGAAATCTACATTAATCAATGAAAGTGGACTTTATAGTGCGATATTAGGAAGTCATTTGCCAACAGCTAAGAAATTTAAAAGGTGGGTAACTGGTGAAGTATTACCAAGCATAAGAAAGCATGGTATGTATGCACAAGATGAATTATTAGATAATCCAGATTTACTTATAGCAGCAGCAACTAAGTTAAAAGAAGAGAGAGAAGCTAGATTAGAAGCAGAGAAACAAAGGGATAAGTTGTTACATCAAAATAAGTTATATACTACATCAGAAATTGCTAAAGAGCTTGGACTAAGTAGTGCTACAAAGCTTAATAACTTACTAGCAGCACAAAAGATACAGTATAAGCAAAATGGTACATGGTTACTTTATAGCAAGTATGCAGAAATGGAACTTGTAAGTATAAAGCAACAACCTTTAGATAACGGAAAGATTATTTATGACAGAAAATGGACAGGCAAGGGCAGAGATTTTATTTTAAATAAATTTGAGGGGGAACTTTAAAAATGAAAAGTACAGGAATAGTAAGAAACTTAGACCAATTAGGAAGGATAGTTATACCTAAAGAATTAAGATGTGTTTTAGAAATAACTCAAAATACACCATTGGAGATACTTTCAGAGGGAGAAACAATAATCTTAAAGAAATATCAACCAGGTTGTCATTGTTGTGGAAGTATGGAAGTAAAAGCAACTATTTTAGGAATTAAACTTTGTGATAAGTGCATTAATGATTTTAATGAAGCTAGAAAGATGATTGAGGAGTTGAGATAGAAGTGTATGTATTAGAAATATACCTTTTAACTTTACTTAAGATAAGTTACGAAATCGGAATTGGAATAGTTAGTTTATTAGTAGCAATGATTTTAATAACTCTAGTAACTAAAGATAAAGCTTATTTTACTAAGAAGCTTGATAAGTTGAGGGAATACGTATGTTAGAGCATTGCAGGAAATTAAATGTAGAACAGAAATGTTTTCTTAAAGAACAAGGATTAAATCCTAAAGAGTTTTTATCTATAGATACAAGAGCAGATTATTATAAATTCTATCATATTAAAAAAGAAAAGGAAGTTGTTATAAGGAGGTAGGTAAATGCTTGAGTATGATAGGTATGGAAGAATGGCATATAATTCAGAGTTACATTTTAATCAAGGTAAGCCTTGGGATAAAGAAGATTTAGAGTATCTTATCCAATGGTATGACATTATAGGAATGGAAGAAATGGGATTAGCGCTTGGTAGAACAGAAGCTACAGTAGCAGATAAGGTGTCTAAACTTAGAAAAGCAGGGATAATGCCTAAATCTACAAAAAGATTTCACTTAAAACTTTTGAGAGGAGATAAAGATGTACAAGCAGTTACTACTTAACAGTAATGGAATTATCTTAGAAAGGAGGAAGAGACCTTGGGTAAACTTATGCAAGAAATTCTTAAGATGGATGCTTATAAAAAGAGATTAGCCAAAATAGAAAATGATATTAAGTTAGATATGGCTAAAGAAGTAGATTTGCTTATGCGAGAAGGATTAAGCTATCAAGCGGCATTAAGACAAGTTAAAGAAATGTATAAAAAAGCTCATTCCCTAACCGACCAAAGTATAGAGAATGAGTCAATGAAACTACTAAATAAGATTATACCACCAGGAACAGATATAGACAATGACCAAATTTATATAGAGGGAAATGGACAAGTATTAAGAGATTTATAGGAGGATATATGAAAGCATTTAAAATACTATTAAAAATCTTAATAAGTATTATAAATATACTTAATGAAGAAGGATTTAAGCTATATGATGCAGATAATCAAGATTGGTATATAAACAACATTAGATATAACGAAGATGATGATAGATTATATTTTGATTTGGAGGAGGATAAAGATGAATAGTACATTACTAGAAAGTACTCTACAGGAGCAAAGAGAAAGTTTTAAGATAGAAAATTTAGAAGGTGCAACTTGGGCATTTAGAAAGCTAAGAGCAATAACAGAGAAGGAAGCAGAGATAAAGGATACTGCTGATAAAGAAATAGAAGTTATAGCAAATTGGAGAGATAAGGAACTAGAGCAATATGCTAAGGATAAAGAATATTTCAATTTCTTACTAGAAGAGTTTTACAGAGTTGAAAAGGCTAAGGATAAGAAGTTTAAATTATCTACACCATATGGAAAAGTTACAGCTAGAAAAACTGCTAAGTGGGAGTATGAAGAAGAAACTTTAAAGGATTATATAAGATCTAATGACTTACCTTTTATAAGAGTAAAAGAAGAAATAGATAAAGCGGGACTTAAAAAGTGTTTTAAGGATGGAATTAATACAGAAACAGGAGAAGTTATTCCAGGTATAACAATAGAAGAAGTTGAAAGTATATCAGTAAAGGTGGAGTAGTCATGGATGAAGAAAATAAACTCGCATTAATAGTTAGACTTGGATTAACTCTGGAATACCTTAAAAATGAGGATTATGAAGGAGTAGACAAGCAATTAAGAAGTCTTATGTATGAGATAGAAAAAGGATTAATAATACCATTCTAGGAGGTAGGAAATGAATTTATATCAGAAATTAGTTGAAATCAGAAAAGATGTTATCAACTTTAGTAAAGACACAGAAGGATATGGATATAAGTATGTAAGTGGTAGCCAAGCTATAGCAAAGATAAGAGAAAAAATGGATAGTTTAGGAGTTCTATTAGTTCCAGAAGTTAAAAACACAATATCAAGCACTTATGATTATGTTAACGCTAAAGGAAAAGAATGTACTGACCATATAATAAGCGGAGAAATGTCTTATAAGTGGATTAATGCAGAGAATCCAGAAGAAACATTAATAGTACCATGGCAATTATATGGAGCTCAAGACGATATATCCAAGGCTTTTGGAAGTGGATTAACATATGCTGAAAGATATTTTATATTAAAGTTTTTCCAAGCACCAACAGATGTAGATGATCCAGATGGTAGAGATACATCCGGTAGAGGAAAAGGCAATAAAAAAGGATTAAGTGAAGCACAAGTTAAAAGAGGATATGCATTAGGATTTAAGGCTGGATATGATAAGGCTAATGTAGATAAACAAATTATCACAAAATTTAATAAAAAAATGGATGACTTGACTAAGGAGGAATATGACATAGTTTGTACTGGCTATGAGAAAAAGGGAGGTAAGTAATGGCAGCAGTTAAATGGATAAAACTTAATACAGATATGTTTGATAATGCAAAGATTAAGTATCTAAGGACTTTACCAGAAGGAGATAAGATAGTTCTAATATGGGTAATGTTACTTGCTAAAGCTGGTAAATGTAATGCAAACGGATATATCTTTCTAACAGAAAATATTCCTTATACTCAGGATATGTTAGCAGCAGAGTTTGACTTTGAAATAACTACTATACAACTAGCTTTAACTTCTTTAATGAGATTAGGAATGATAAATCTTGATGAAAGTAATCTTTATGTAACTGGTTGGGAAGAGCATCAGAACATAGAAGGACTTGAAAAAATAAGAGAACAGAATAGAAAAAGAGTTGCTAAATATAGAGAAAAACAAAAGTTATTAGATAGTAACGTTACAGGTAACGACATAGTAACGGAAAGTAACGCAATAGATAAAGAAGAAGAAAGAGATAAAGAAAGAGATAAAGATAAAGAAGAAGATAAAGAAAGAGAGATAGAGAATATATGTCGTCAGTTGTCGTCTATCTGGACCAGTAATGGTTATGGAACTTTAAATAAAACTCTATTAGATAAATTATTAGCTGATGTTGAGATTTATTCTATAGAGTGGGTAATTAAGGCTATGGAGATAGGCAATCAAAGAAGCAAGAGAACTTATTCTTATCTTAAAGGGATATTAGAGAATTGGAAAACAGAAGGTTATAAGGAGGGGGAGAATGGAAGCACTAGACAGGATACTAAGCCAAGTCAAAGCAAGTGGGATAAATACCAGTTCGAGTAATCCTTATAAATGCCTTAAATGCAAAGATACAACTTGGATAGCTGGAGAAGAAGGTTATAAAAGATGCGAATGTTATGAGTTAGCACACATAGAGAGCTTGTGGGAAAACTTCGGTGTAAAGCTAAAAGACATTAAACTTCTTAGAGAATATGAGCCTTATAATGATACAACTAAGAAAGCTAAAGAAAAAGCGGCGGAGTATATAAGAAGTTTTGATGAAATAAAAAATACAAGAGAAAATGGCTTTGCATTATTAGGACAACCAGGAGCAGGAAAGACACATATAGTTCTAGCGATAGGTAAGGCACTATTAGAGAAGAAAATATCTGTGGTTTATATGCCTTATTTAGAAGTTATAAAAGAGCTTAAAGCACTAGCTATGTATCAGGAAGATTACGAAAAATTATTAAGCAGATATACAAGGGCCAAAGTTTTAATAATAGATGATCTATTTAAAGACAAAGTTAAGAAAGGGAGAATTGCAGCAGAGTTAAGTGAAACAGATTTGAAACACATTTACCCAATTCTTAATTACAGATATTTAAATTACTTGCCAACAATAATAAGTTCTGAATGTACTCCTAATATGCTTTTAGAACTTGATGAAGCATTAGGAGGAAGGATATTAGAAACTACAGGACCAAGATTCAGCCTTACATTTAAAGGGGATTGTAATTATAGATTAAAAAAGTTTATGAAGGAATAAGGAGGATATATTTAGTGAAAAATGCAGCTAATAAATTAGTTTATTTTCTAGGACATGATATTAGGACTTTAACTATAGTTACTAAAAATAAAACAATAATAATGAACCCTAAAGATACAATGATAACATTTGAAGATGATTATTTGGTGTTAGTAGGAAGAAAAGAAGTAAGAAGAATACCATATGATGAAATTAAGGAGATAGTAAGAAGGTAGGAGGATTAATTAAATGTTTGATTGGGATAGATTTAAAAATGGAGAAATAGCAGTACATTGTGATACCGAAGAAAAGGCAAAGGATTTTTTAAAAGAATGTGAGAAAAGAGATATAGGCTGGTCCAGTGGGAAGAAGGCAAATCATAACACTAATTGGGATTCGTATAAGATAGATACTTGTTATAGTTGCTATATTTTGAGAGAAAGAGAACTTGGATATGGAAGTAAACACTTTTTTAAAAAAGAAGGATTAGAAATAATAAAATGGGAGATTGATGAAATGAAGGAATTAACATTTAAAGAGGTTATAACAAATATAAAAGAAGGTGAAGTTTGGGAAAGCGAAAATAATTGTTGCAATATTAGAATTATTAGAACTAAAACAGGTTTTACAATTAGAGATTTTAATGGAAATGCGTTAGTGTGGTTTGATGATTGCTTTAAATTTAAGTTAAAAAGAAAAGAATACACTTTTAAAGAAGCATTTAAAGCATTAGAAGAAGGTAAAGAAATAGAAAGTTGTTATACAGCTACTAAGTTTTGTGAAAATGAATATTTAGAAAATAATGTTTATTCAGATTGGAAATTGGGCGTTAGATTCAAAGTTGATGAAATAAAAGGCAAATGGTATATCAACGAGGTGGATTAAATGAGTAAATTAACACCTCATGAATTAGCTATTAAAACAGTAATGGATATAGAAAGAAGAAAATACTTAAGAGAAAAAGGCAAGCTTGAAGCAGATAGTTATATTATAGAGCAAGAATTAAAAGTTAGTAAAAGGAAATCTAGGATTAGAGCAAAGTGTTATAGATAGATTTGTAACTATTATGCATTAAGAAAGGTTGAAAGTTTATGGATTTAAAATATGAATTTTTAAAAATATTGGAATTAACAAATGATAAATTTTATGTTCCAACCGAAGAACATTCGAGTGGTTTTAATCAAATTGAAATTTATGATATGGAAGATGGAACATTTAGTATTACAGAGGAAAATGGTTGTTGTGTAGATAAATATTTAACCTTTGAAGAGATTATTGCTGAATATCCTAAGTTTACATTGAGTAGAGAATTTGCTTTTTATAATAAATTTGAAACTTGGGATAGATTAGAAAAGGCACTTAAAGGTGAAATTGAAATAAAATTATTAGAGATATAGTGTTACGCAATCCAGAAAGAAGTAAAAGGAGAATAGGAGTAAATTCAGTTACGGTTATATGCTTCTATTCTCATATAACAATCAATTTCAATAAGGAGATGAAATTTTGATAATAGTTGAAGGAAAGATAAAAGGTAAGGCAAGGCCAAGAGTATTTAACAATAGAGCAATAACACCAGCTGATACAGTAAATTATGAAAATTGGGTAAGGTTATGTTATCAAGAGCAATGTGGAGAGTACTTAGAAGGACCTATAAATGCAACAATAATTGTTTATCACAAAATACCTAAGTCATACAGTAAAAAGCGTGTCCAATCTATTCGAGATGGATTGGAATATCCAACCAAAACACCTGATGCTGATAATATAGCAAAGATAATTTTAGATAGTTTAAATAAAATAGCATTTGATGATGATAGCCAGGTGATTAAATTGACAGTAATTAAAAGATGGACAGAAGAAAAAGAAAGAGTTGAATTTAGATTGGAGGAAGTAAGTAATGGAAATAGATGAAATCAAAGAAGCAATTAATAAATGTGAGTGTGATGAATGTTCTTTAAGAGAAGCTTGTGATTTATACGAATTATTTACAGATGAAACTATATGTTCTGTAGCAATAGATAGAGTGGAGGATTTTTAAATGAAAATTAATATAGGAGATTACTTTATAGAAACAGATGAAAGACAGTTTAAGGTTAAGAAGTATCTAGGTAAAGATAAAGATGGAGAGAAAGATTTATATAAAACATATGCTTATTGCACAACACTTTCTACAGCCCTTAAATTCATACCTCAGCAAGTGATTAGAGATAATCAAGATATAAGTGTCGTGATAGATAAACTAACTCAAATAGAGCGTGATATTAAGGCTATAAATGAATATGTAAAAGAAAATGAAAATTATAAAGATAGATACCAAGAGTTAAACAGATATATTGAATTAAATTATGAAAGTGAAGGGGTGTAAGTAATGGAAACATCATATCAAATAGATTTTAAAGAAAATAATGAAGTTGAATTTATCAAAGAGGAGGAAAAAGAGAATGAATAAGGTGGTGCTTATAGGGAACCTAACTAAGGATGTAGATTTAAGTTTTGCTGCAGGGAGCGGTACTGCAGTTGGAAGATTTACAGTAGCAGTAGCAAGAATGAAAAAGGGTGAGAGCGATTTTCCTAATTGCATAAGCTTTGGTAAAACTGCAGAAACAATAGCTCAATATTTCTTTAAAGGTTCAAAAATAGCAATAGAAGGACATATTCAAACTGGAAGTTATGATGCTAAGGATGGTACTAAAAGGTACACAACGGATGTGATTGTAGATAGATTTGAATTTGTAGGACAAGCTAATAACAATAATCAAAGTAATACATCAAGTAATAATTTCAATCAAAATAATTTTGAGGATGAAATGACACCAGTAGATGATGGGGATATGCCATTCTAAGGAGGGAATGTAATGAATGTTAATATTAAGAAAATTATAACCAAGATAAATATTAAAACTTTCTTAGTTACATTTAGTTATGAAACTAGAAAAGGGTATTACAGAGAGCAACAAAGATTAATAGGTGTTTTAGATAAAGAAGATCCTAAGAAACAATTTGAAACTTGGGTAAGTAATTGTAGAACTATATTTAATGCAAAAATTCTAAGTATAGTTGAAATGAAAGATTTAAATAGAGTAATTGAAATATAAAAACTTAATAGCAACTCCATTAATCCTCTATAGATAGAGGTTGCATATTTAAATATTAATTAGCCATTAGTATTTAGAGATAAAAGGGATTGGTTAAAGCGTAAAATGCACCAAAGGTCATGGAACTAAAATCACCATTTCCTTAACAGCTAGGCAATTTTAGTTGTTAAGGTGATGGAGTTGTTAATAGAGAAAACATTAATAGGAGAGATAAACAAAGAAGAAAAAGCAATAGAGAGAATAAAGCATTTTCAGAACAGGACAGAAGGAAAGAAAAATATAGTAGCTTTTAGTGGTGGAAAGGACAGTATAGTTTTAAAAGATTTAGTTAAAAGAGCAGGAGTAGAAGCTGAGTTTATATATAGTCCTCCAAGTGTAGATCCACCAGAGTTAATACAATACATTAAAAAATATCACACAGATGTTAAATGGCAATCTTATTTAAAAGATAAGGAAGGTAAAGAAATAACAATGTGGACATTAATACCTAAAAAGTTAATGCCACCAACTCGAATGGTTCGTTATTGCTGTGATGTAATGAAAGAAAGAACAGGAGAAGAAGGGGATACAGTTTATTTAGGTGTAAGGTGGGAAGAAAGTTCTAAAAGAAGTAAATTACCAATGGTCGGATTCTGGAAGAAAAAGAATGTAATAAGACCTATTATAGATTGGACAGATGAAGAGATTTGGGAATATATCCATAAATACAATTTACCTTATTGTGAGCTATATGACCAAGGATGGAAAAGGCTAGGATGCATTGGTTGCCCTTTAACATCTAATCAAAAGTTAGAGCTAGATAAATATCCAGTGTATAAAAAGAACTATGAGATAGCCTTTGAAAGAATGATAGAAGAACGTAAAAGACGAGGTAAAGAAGTTAAGTGGGAAGATGGTAAAGAAGTAATGGCATGGTGGTTAGGAGAAACCATTAAAAATAAAAATATTGAAGGACAATGCTCGTTCTTTGGAGATTAGGAGGGAGTATGAATAGGCAAGAAAGAAGAAAAAGAGATAGAGAAATAGATAAGGATAAAGATTTTGTTAAGAAGCTATCAGTTAGTGAAACTAAGAGAATGAATGAAATTATAGATAAGATAACAAAAGATAAGGCAGAGCAAGCTATAAATTTGATATATGGAAGTTTTATATCTGTCTTAGTAAGTGATGGATGTTCATTTGAAGAAATAAGAAAAGTACAGATATTAATGACAGAATTTATGCTAGATGAAAAAGAGAAAACAAAAATATTAGAAAAGGAGAATGTTGATATGACTAAGTTACAAATAGAAGTTAGAGAATTTATGAGTGGATTAACAGTACAAGGGAAGAACAGGAAGGAAGTTATCGAGGAAACTGTATTTAAATTTCCTAAAGCTACTAAGAATATGATTAATAGGACAT
>OKIR01000225.1_pt1 | contig 12110 bp, 9 predicted proteins | sample 1612941 | NCBI WGS metagenome assembly OKIR01 (sample SAMN04436824, study PRJEB24849) | human gut metagenome | biome: human gut; feature: NICU; material: stool | host: Homo sapiens | place: USA: Saint Louis, MO | collected 2011-07-14
GATCTACTCATTGGTGTCTCTCGACATTTCTGAGCAATAGCCTATGTTTGTATAGGAGCCTCACCTAACTTATTACAAAGAAATAATAGTCTTTTAAGTAACTCTTTGTCAAGACATAAGCAGAAGTCAAAACAGTTCTATTTACAAATGAATGCGACGAACCATTTCTTCTGTTATTTGTTCTACAATATCAATGGTTGTTTTTGGCGAACGTTGATTTCTGGGGATATCGATTGAGTAAATTTTGGCAATACGACCAGGATTTGCATCCATTAATACAACCCGATCAGAAAGTTGAACTGCTTGTTGAACATCATGCGTGATCATCACAATTGATTTAGTCGCAATTTGATTGTTTAGCCAAATTTCTAATAAATCGTTAGATAATTGGCTGGCTGTAATGATATCTAAAGCTGAAAAAGGTTCGTCTAAGAGCAATAAGCTAGGTTCGATGGCTAAAGCACGAGCAAAGCCTACACGCTGTTTCATTCCACCAGATAACTCTCTGGGATATGCTTTTTCAAAACCAGTTAAACCAATCATTTCAATGAGATTACTGACTCTTTTATTTATTTGTTCACGGGAAATTTCTTTACGGTTTTCTAAGCCAAAGCTGATATTTTTTTCAACTGTCAACCAAGGAAAAAGGGCAAAATGTTGAAAAACCATGCCGATATTGGCATCAGGCTCATTAATGATTTTATCTTCAAAAGTAATTTCACCTCTAGTTGTACGAAGAAGTCCAGCGATACTTCTGAGCAACGTTGATTTTCCTGTTCCTGATTGTCCGATAATACTTAAAAATTCATTCGTTTTAACCGTTAAATCAATATTTTCAAGGACTTTTAAATGTTCTGAATGTCCTTCAATTTCAAATTCTTTATATACTGATTTTATGCTTAATAATTCTTTATTTTCCATCGTCTTATTAGATAGGCAAAGGGAAATCACCTATCGTTCTCCTCTCTAGTTTATCTTAAAAATTTAGTCGAGTTGAGTCGTCCAGCTATTAATAGTGAAATTTTTGTTTTGCTGCTCGATATAAAGGCTGCCAAACAAAGGCGATACATAAACCAACAACGAAACACATCGCTAAGGTTCCTAAGGCAGATTTATCTTTTACGCCATCGTTTGCCGCAATATATTGTCCTAGGCCAGTAACATCTATTGATTTTTTTCCCCATTGAATGCTTTCTGCTGCGATATCAGCGTTCCAAGCAGCACCAGCAGCGTTAATAATTGCTGTAATGAGGTAAGGTAAAATAGAAGGGATCAAAAATTTTGTCCACCATTGCCATTTAGATAATTTAAAAAGTTTGGTTACGTCACGAATATCATCAGGGATGGCTAAGTAGCCAGCAATTACATTAAAGAAAAAATACCATTGGCAACCAACCATGATGAGTGGTAGAATCCACCATTCTAATTTGTTGAAGCCCATACTAATAATCAACACAATGAATGGAGTATAAACATTTGACGGAATGGAGCCTAAAATTTGTCCAATCGGTTGAACGATACTTAAGCGCCGATTATCATTCGCAACCCAGATTGCTAAGGGAGTAAAGATAATGCCAGCAACGACCATGACCAAGGTAACCCGTAGTGTAGTATAAAGGGTTAATCTAGGAATCATGCTGAAATCTTGATGGGGCAAGAAATGATAGAGCTTAATAGAACAATAAACCCCAATAATGGTTAAGCTGACATACCATAATGTTTTGAAGAAATGGCGTAATTTTGCTAGTAATCTATAGAGATAGTCTAGCTTGAAAAAGTACCAAACTTTTGGTAAATCGTAAATCCAAAAATGACTGAATTTCACAAAAGCTTTTGAAAAGTATTTCGTTAAAGTTGCTTTTTTTAATAAATGATAAATGATGGATTTAGGTGGCGTCGTACTTTCGACATCTGTTTCATATTTAAAATAATAAGTGGCTCGAACTAAAGGTTGAAAAACTAAAAAGTTTAAAATCACCACATTGATTAATAAGGCAAAAACAGCCCATAAACAGGATTTAAAGTCGGCTCGATTTAATGCTACTTGGATATAAGAACCAATTCCTGGTAAATAAAGGTTGGTTTCTTTAGGAAAGGCAACAGAAGCTTGCTCGCTGGCCACCAAGGCAAACCAAGCCGCAGTTTGAGAAATAATAACGTTCCAAAGTAAGCCAGGAATTGAGTAAACAAATTCAAGACGCCAAAATTTTTCCCAAGCATTGTACTTGAACTGATCGGTCACATTCACTAGATCTGAAGGAATAACTTCCATTATTTGATAAAGAGTCAACATGATGTTCCAAGCTTGACCTGTGAAGATGGCAAAAATAGCAACCGCTTCTGCGCCCATCACATTTCCTGGAAATAAACCAAGTAACCAAGCAGTTGTAAAGGTCAAAAAGCCTAGTAATGGAACGGATTCAAGGAAATTAACTAATGGTAAAATGACTCTTCTTGCCGTTTTATATTTTACGGCTAAAATACCAAAAACAAAGGAAAACAGGAAGGACCAAGCCATCCCCACAATCATTCGAAACATGGTTCGAATTGAAAAGTAAAAAAGATTTGATGGAGATAAGAAATCATCTGTTTTACTTGGTTTTGCGAGGAATTCTTCTGAGGGAAGGGTGTGAAGAGGGCGATTCATTTTTAGCCAAGAGAAGACGATGATAAAAATGAAAATGCCTAAAATGATGAGCAAGGTAAGATTCCCGATACTTTTAGCAAGTAGGGTATTTTTCTTAGATGATGCAGTGACAGCTTTCAATTTAAAAACCTCCAATTAATCATATTAAAGAGGTCGCCGAATAAAAGAAGAAGATTATAGGGTAATCACAATAATTGAGCTTTGGCTTTCTGAGACGTAAGAAAAAAATTCTAGTTATCTTAGGAAAGCCTTAATTCGACAATCCCTGCTTTACTCGTTACTGTCTCTCGACATTTCCGAGCGATAACCTGTGTTCTTCAGAGTAACCTCACCTAATATGATTCTATTTGATTTACATGCTTATCATACTCGTGACTAAAAATAAAACAATTTCTAGCTGGTTATACCTGAATTACTGTTTGTTGTTATTCTATTCAATGATTCTTAAAAAGATTGCCCACATTCTGTTTTTTTAGGGAGAAATTATCAGATGAGTATGTTATGTAACCCGAGGTTAATAGCGTAGGATGTTGTATTTTTAGTTTGTCTCGTTTACTGTTAAAGATGTAAGTAGTAACTATAAGTGAATGGCTAAAAAAATTAAAAGTAATCTAGCACCTAAATTAAACAACAAAGAAATTTGTTCAGAAGAAAGGAAATTATGATGATTATTTGGTTAAACGGTGCGTTTGGAGCCGGAAAAACGACCATTGCACATGAGTTACAACAAAAACTTCCCAATGCAATCATTTATGATCCAGAAATTATTGGTAGTGCATTGATGGAGCTAGTTCCCGAAGAAATGAAAGAAAATGATTTTCAAGAGTATCAGGAATGGCGTTGCTGGAATGCTCATTTATTAAAACGAATGTCCAAAGAGTCTGGACGGCCGATTATTGTTCCAATGACCCTTTATAAAAATGAATATGAAGAAGAGCTGATTGGATATCTGAGACGAGCAGGCATTGACGTTTATCATTTTTTGTTAGCGGTCGAGAAAGAAGAAATTTTACAGAGATTATTGAAAAGAAATGATGGAACTTTTGAATGGGGGAAAAATAAGTTGCCCGAAGTACTTGAAGGTTTTCGTCAGATTCAGTTTACCGAGATTTTTAGAAATCATTCAGCTGACACGACAGAAATTGTAGCAACCATTCTTAATATAATAACCGAATAAAAATAAAATAAGGGACCTAAGCCGAAATGACTTAGGTCTCTTATTTTCTACTTCTTAAGATAATCAACTACCAGCTACCCTGATTTCTTCAAACTTTAAGACCGCACATTTACGACAATCTATTTTTACACTGTCAAAATTTTCTTTCAAGTCTTGCATTTTGTTATTTTTAGCAGTATATTTTAGGTGTACCTAAAATATATTAGAGGTTAACCATCTAATGGGAAGGGCCTTTTAAAATTATTGCAAAACGAAAGAAGGAATTGAATTGAAAAATTCAGAAGAACATGAACCAAAGCAAAGACATCATTTGATTGAATATGCAAATGGTCCTTCGCTTGAAGAAATTAATGGCACCATCGACGTGCCTAAAAATATGAGTTTTTGGAAAACGTTATTTGCTTACTCAGGTCCAGGAGCATTGGTAGCAGTGGGGTATATGGATCCAGGAAACTGGTCTACTTCAATTACTGGGGGACAAAATTTTCAATATTTATTGATGTCGATTATTTTAATTTCCAGTTTGATTGCAATGTTGCTCCAATATATGGCTGCTAAATTAGGCATTGTTTCACAGATGGATTTAGCACAAGCGATTCGTGCTAGAACTAGTAAGACGTTAGGTATTGTATTATGGATTTTAACAGAGTTAGCAATTATGGCTACAGATATCGCTGAAGTTATCGGGGGCGCAATTGCCTTATATTTATTATTTCATATTCCTTTAGGTCTGGCTGTCTTCATTACGGTATTTGATGTTTTACTCTTGTTGTTATTGACAAAAATTGGTTTTAGAAAAATTGAAGCTATTGTTGTTGCTTTAATTGTTGTTATTTTTGTGATTTTTGCTTATCAAGTGGCATTGTCAAATCCAGTATGGGGAGATGTAATTAAAGGGCTGGTTCCTAGCGCAGAAGCTTTTTCTACATCACATGCGGTGAATGGGCAAACGCCATTGACAGGTGCATTGGGGATTATTGGTGCAACAGTGATGCCTCATAATTTGTATTTACATTCTTCTGTTGTGCAAAGTCGTAAAATTGATCGTAAAGATAAAACCGATATTCAACGCGCTTTACGCTTTTCAACTTGGGATTCTAATATTCAATTAACGATGGCATTTTTTGTTAACTCTTTGTTATTGATTATGGGTGTGGCCGTTTTTAAATCCGGCAGTGTCAAAGATCCTTCATTCTTTGGTTTGTTTGATGCTTTATCAAATCCAGCGGTTATGAGTAATTCTATTTTAGCGCATATTGCAGGTTCTGGAATTTTATCAATTTTATTTGCGGTAGCCTTATTGGCATCAGGACAAAATTCAACAATTACAGGAACCTTAACTGGTCAAATTATTATGGAAGGGTTTATTCATATGCGCGTACCAATTTGGTTACGTCGGATGGTCACACGTTTGTTATCTGTTATTCCTGTCTTAATCTGTGTTTTAATGACCAGCGGGAAAAGTACAGTGGAAGAGCATATCGCGATTAATAATTTAATGAACAATTCACAAGTTTTTCTAGCATTTGCTTTGCCATTTTCGATGTTGCCTTTACTGATGTTTACAGATAGCCGTGTTGAAATGGGTGAACATTTTAAAAACTCGTGGTTAATTAAATTGTTAGGCTGGGTTTCTGTCATTGGCTTAATTTACCTCAATATGAAAGGCTTACCTGATCAAATTGAAGGATTTTTCGGTGATAATCCGACAGCGAGTCAAATTACGTTAGCCGATAATATTGCCTATGTCATCATAGCACTCGTCATCCTCTTGTTAGTTTGGACGGTTGTGGAATTATATAAAGGCGATAAACGATACGCACAGCAGCTTGCAGCTATGGAGCAACAAGTAGAGGAGGTTAAATAATGAAATTTTCAAAAATTATGGTTGGTGTTGAAGAGTCGCCAGATGCGTTAAAAGCATTTCATTATGCTATCCAAAAAGCAAAAGAAGAACAAGCTGAATTGGTTATTGTTTCGATTTTAGAAGAGAAAGAGATTAATGTTTACCAATCGTTAGATAAAAATTATTGGCAAGAACAGTTGGCGAAATTAGAGAAACAAACGGAAAAATATCAACAAGAAGCGTTAGCGAATGGCATCGATAAAGTAAGTGTAATTGTCAATGAAGGAAATCCAGGGGAATTAATTATTAATAAGCTTATTCCTTTGAATAAACCAGATTTGTTAATTATTGGCTCCAAGTCAACTAGCAAATTAAAAAGCTTTTTTGGTAGCCAAGCAGCTTATATGGCTCGATATGCCCCAATTTCTGTAATGATTATTCGCTAACAAAATTGAAACAGTTAAAAAAGCCGCCACGATTTACTATTCGTGGTGGCCTTTTTATAGTAATTTTTGTTTATATAAATAAACAGCCAAACTTAGTTGTAGCGAACTATCAGGAAATTCTAAAGTTAAGTGAAGAATCTCTTCTATTTTTTTTAAGCGGTAAATAATTGTATTACGATGTACATACATATTTGTGGCAGTCAACGAAATATTTTTATTCGATTGAAAGTAGGTGTTGATGGTTTCTAGTAGGGAACTTTCATGTTTTTGATCTTCTTTTTCTAATGGTTCAATCAATCGTTGATATATTTTTTGTTTGGCTTGTTTGGTCAGGGTTTCGATCATTAAACGATAAAAAAAGAGGTCGTCATAATTCAAAATAGTTCGTTGTTGTAATTCTTGACTTGCTTGTGCTAAGTGGAATGTTTCTTGTGCTAATTTATAAGAATCACACAGATTGGTGATTTTCTTGACAGTTGGACCAATCGCTAATTTAAATGATAATTTTGGATTCAGTTTCATTAGTTGCTCTAGTAAATTCTTGGCAAGATGAGTGGTTTGTGCAAGGTAGGTGGCCTCCTCTTGTGCTGGATTTTCTAGTAATAAAATAAAGCCAGTTTGTGTAGGAAAGGCAGTAATTTTTTGTCGATATCCTTCTAAAATATGATTCAATTGATGGCCAATGCTATTCATTTGAATAGTCGGATTAAACAGTTGTTCCAATTGTTCAATGGCTACAAGCAAGAGACTAAATGTGTCTTTATCATTTAATTGCAGATAATTACTAAATTCTTGCCAAGCTTGAGGATTGGTATTTTTTTCTTGGATAAGGTCTTGAAACAGCGCCCCAATCTTTTGCCTCGTTGTTAAATTTTCCGAAGATTCTAATTGAAGTTGTGGTAAAAGGTAGTGAGCACAGACCTCTACAGATAATAAATCAATCGTCTGTAATTTTTTGGTAGTTTGCCAAATCACTAAGTAAGATAAGCTGAGATTTTTCTTTTTGATGGGTAAAATTCGCAAAGATAACTGATGGTTCGCTAAGGAAAATTCAACAGTCAATGGTTCTTTATAAAATAATAGGAGCTCATTGTTCTGGGCTTTTAAAGCTGTCTCAAACTGTTTTTTGAGAGTCGCGTTGTTTAAAATACTTGTGATTCTTGTTGGCGCATCAGGTAAATCAAAATGATTCATAATCTGAAAACGCTCGTCTAAAAGCATTACAGGCGCTTGAATCGCGGCACTTAATACTTCTAGTAATTGGGTACTTTTTCCGCCAGCTTTGATAATTGTATAAAATTTATTATGCATATGAACAGAATGTTGGCTAATCGTTTCGTCAGGTTGATTGACTCGGCGATTGACCAATGAAATAATTTGAGAAAAGTTGTAATTATAAGGGATTGAGAGAATTGGTAATCCGACGTCATTCGCTAATTGGATCATCTCTTGTGGAACTTCATTGAAATAGCGTTGGACTTTAAAGCCTAGAGCAGCGCAGTTCATATTTGCTAGTTCTTGAATAAGACGTTTTTGCAAGCAAGGCTGATCTTTGAAAATATAGCCGGTAGTTAATAAAATTTCTCCTGGCGTTAACCAGTCAAAAGCATCAGGATTTTCTAAAATATTTGCTTGTAGAATTGGCGCATCTAAATTGGTCTCGTGCGTCAATAAGGTTAAACCAGGTAGTTCTTCTGCATGGAGTAGATCATTGACCGTCATCATTAGCAAGGCCTCCTTTTGTATGAATTATCTAAAAATTAAGTGTATTTATTGTAAGATGTTACAAAACTATTTTAGGGAAAATAAGGTATCCTTATACTAATAGAAAAAAGTTCCAAGTCATCACGTGATTGGTAGTCACAAGTGACCAAATAAGAACAATCAGCGCTTACAACCTATAGAAACGCATTGTTTAAAGATATAGCAATAGTATACTTAATTTTTAATGCTTTTACTATTGTTTCAGCTACTTTAAATTTCTCAAGTATTTCTATAATCTGTAAGTTTTTTGAGACTCTTATCAGATATGCTTCTTTTTCTATATTTTATCAGAAAATTCTGGTAACTTTGAAGGTTATAGTTTGTAAAATGGAGGGATCGGTATGAAGAAATTAAAAATGTTAGGATGCGTCGGTTTGCTTTTAGCTTTAACTGCTTGTCAGACGGGAACGGGAAACTCGGCTGATAGTAACAAAGCAGCGGAACAAAAAATTGCAATTAGTTCTGAAGCGGCTATTTCGACAATGGAACCACACACAGCGGGGGATACGACCTCGACTTTAGTCATGAATCAAGTTTATGAAGGACTCTATGTTTTAGGTAAAGAAGATGAATTAGAGTTGGGGGTCGCTGCCGAAGAACCAGCGATTTCTGAAGATGAAACCGTTTATACATTTAAGATTAGAGAAGATGCCAAATGGTCGAATGATGATCCAGTAACAGCAAATGACTTTGTTTATGCATGGCAACAAGTTGCTTCCCCTAAATCAGGATCGATTCATCAAGCTTTATTTTTTGATGTCATTAAAAATGCTAAGGAAATTGCTTTAGAAGGCGCAGATGTGAATACTCTTGGGGTTAAGGCGCTAGATGATAAAACGTTAGAAATAACTTTAGAACGGCCCACCCCTTATTTGAAATCTTTGCTTTCGTTTCCTGTTTTGTTTCCACAAAATGAAAAATATATCAAAGAACAAGGGGATAAATATGCCACTGATGCAGAACATTTGATTTATAATGGTCCTTTTAAATTGAAAGAATGGGATAATGCCTCTTCCGATGACTGGACCTACGAAAAAAATGATACGTATTTGGATGCTGAAAAAGTTAAATTAACAGAAGCGAAAGTTTCAGTAATTAAGAGCCCAACGACAGCGGTGAATTTGTTTGACTCGAATGAATTGGATGTAGTGAATAAGCTAAGTGGTGAATTTATTCCTGGTTATGTTGATAATCCAGCCTTTCTTTCAATTCCTCAATTCGTCACATACTTTTTAAAAATGAACAGCGTTCGTGATGGAAAAGAAAATCCGGCTTTAGCGAACAACAATATTCGTAAAGCGTTGGCACAAGCTTTTGATAAAGAAAGTTTTGTAAAAGAAGTCTTGCAAGATCAATCAACGGCTACAGATCAAGTAATTCCTCCGGGACAAACGATTGCGCCAGATGGAACAGATTTCACAAAACTAGCTGCTAAGAAAAATAACTACTTAACCTACGATACAGCGAAAGCAAAAGAATTCTGGGAAAAAGGGAAAAAAGAAATTGGGCTGGATAAAATCAAATTAGAATTTTTAACAGATGATACAGACAGCGCCAAAAAAGCTGCTGAGTTTTTCCAATTTCAATTGGAAGAAAATCTAGATGGATTAGAAGTGAATGTTACTCAAGTTCCTTTTACTATTCGTGTTGATCGTGATCAAACGAGAGACTATGATTTAGAATTATCTGGTTGGGGAACCGATTATCGTGATCCATTAACAGTTATGCGCATCTTTACTTCGGATAGTACCTTGGGCGGCGTAACGTTCAAGAGTGATACGTATGATCAATTAATTCAAGAAACTAGAACAACACATGCGGCTGATCAAGAGGCTCGTTTAAATGACTTTGCTCAAGCACAAGATATTTTGGTGAATCAGGAAACGGTTTTAGCACCAATCTACAATCGAAGCATTTCTGTATTAGCTAATCAAAAAATCAAGGATCTGTATTGGCATTCATTTGGACCTACGTACAGTTTAAAATGGGCTTATGTTAACTAATTGAATGAAGGTAGGAAGGGGTTTGTCATGCTTTTAAAAAACTGTAAATTAGAAACAGGATTTTCTACTGTGAATCAGCGAATTGTTGCGACAGAAACAGCTAGCTATGATATTCGAATTGAAAACGAGGTCTGTACTGCGGTCGCACCGCAGTTAAGGCCTTTAGAGAGCGAAACAGTTATCGATGTGAATCAGCAACTCGTTTTACCTGCTCTAAGAGAAATGCATATTCATATTGATAAAACGTATTTTGGGGGACCTTGGAAGGCCTGTCGTCCACTAACGAAAGGAATTTTAACACGTATTGAAGAAGAAACTTGGCTGTTACCTGAACAATTACCAACTAGTTTAGAACGTGCTTGCCAAGTTATTGAGCAGTATATTCAACAAGGCCATTATCATATTCGCAGTCATTGTAATGTAGATCCATCTATTGGAACGAAACATATTGAAATCACTAAAGAAGCATTTAGTCGATATGAACAATACATTACTCATGAAATTGTGGCTTTTCCTCAACACGGATTACTCCGCTCACAAGTCGAACCTTTGATGCGCGAAGCCTTACGCATGGGGGCAACTCATGTCGGCGGCGTTGATCCAGCCCTTGTGGATCGTCATGTGGATCATTCAATCGCAAAAATATTTGAACTAGCTACCACATTTAATAAAAAAATTGATGTTCATTTACACGCCCGTGATACTTTGGGACTTTATGAATTTAATAAATTTGTTGATTATACAGAACAAGCAAAGATGTTTGGCAAAGTTACTTTAAGTCATGCTTTAGCTTTGGGGAGCTTAGAAGAAGCAGCAATTAGAGACATTGCGCAAAAATTCATCGAAACAGGGATTGATTTGACTTCGACTGTACCGATTGGAATGCCTACCATGCCGATTCCAACCTTGGTTGAACAAGGTGTTAAGATCTCCGTGGCTCATGACAGTTTGACGGATCATTGGTCGCCTTTTGGCAGTGGCAATACAATAGAAAAATTAAATACAGCCGCTCAAAGATTTAAAATTAGCGATGAGTATCGCTTGAATCGTTTATGGGGCTTAGCGAGTAATTTTGTAACGCCTCTTGATCCTAACGGGCAGCGAGTTTGGCCTAACGTCGGCGATTCTGCAGATTTCCTACTATTTAATGCTGAGAGCACTGCTCACGTGATTGCACGCCAACAGCCAATCCAACAACTGATACTAAAAGGACAACTGGTTGAAGCCGTTCAAAAGGGGGAAAGAGAATGACAGCATCCATTGTTTATTTGAATAATGTTCGTTTAGAAACTGGTTTTGCTAAAGACCACCACGAATTAACGTATACTAAAACCGCACGCTATACTTTAGCGATTCAAGAAGGCAAAATCCAAGCGATTATTCCGCAAAATCAAGTCACTGAAAAGCAACAAGGCACTGATTTAAACGGACAACTGGCTATTCCCGCTTTTCAAGAGAGCCATAATCACTTAGATAAAACCTACCTTTCATTAGGCTGGCGTGCTAGCCAACCTGTTAAGAATTTAAAAGAGCGTTTAGCAGACGAAGCCAGTGAACTTAAATTGTTAGCGCCGTCAACAGAACAACGAGCGACGGCCATGATTGAAAAATTGATTGGGTATGGAACCTCTTATATTCGGACACATGTCAACATTGATCCTTATGTAGAACTAGAAAACTTCTGGGGCGTCAAAAGAGCCTTAGAAAAATATGCGCATGTGATTGATTATGATATTGTTGTCTTTCCACAGCATGGATTATTAAAAAATCCCCAAACGGTTTTACTCATGAGAGAAGCCCTAAAAAATGGTGGAACAATGGTTGGCGGTTTAGATCCTGCAGGCATTGATTATGCAATTGAAGAATCTTTAGAAACTATTTTCGATCTGGCAGAAGAATTTCAAGTAGGAATCGATATCCACTTGCATGATACGGGGGAAGTTGGCGTTTATACAATTGATAAATTTTTAGACATTTTGGAAGAACGAAAATTTACTCAGCGAACCGCTATCAGTCACGCCTTTGCGCTGCTAGATGTACGACCAGCAGAAAAAGAAAAACTATACCAACGCTTGGCAACGCATCAAACGGCGATTATGTCTACAATTCCCTATGATCCTCGTTATTTATTGCCACCAATTGATGTGTTACGCCAAGCTGGTGTATCGGTTCATTTAGGTAGTGATGGCTTTATGGCATAAGATCGGAAGAGCGTCGTGTAGGGAAA
>OKIR01000228.1_pt1 | contig 11998 bp, 10 predicted proteins | sample 1612941 | NCBI WGS metagenome assembly OKIR01 (sample SAMN04436824, study PRJEB24849) | human gut metagenome | biome: human gut; feature: NICU; material: stool | host: Homo sapiens | place: USA: Saint Louis, MO | collected 2011-07-14
CCCTCAACAGTATCGAACAAAAATTACCTTCCACGCTCTTTATTAAAACGCATCGAAGTTTCATCTTGAATCGAACAAAAATTCAAGAAATTCAGCCGTGGTTTAATAACACGTTGCAAGTGATTTTAACCAACGGCTCAAAAGTACCTGTTAGCCGTTCATACGTCAAAGAATTTAAAGAAAAACTTGGCTTAAGTTAAAAAATCACCACTTGAAATGTCGAATGCATTTCAAGTGGTGATTTTTGCATTTGGTGAAGAAATTCTGGCATTTCATGAAAAAAAGCCCTTAAAAAAACGTTTTCTTTATATACTTAACCCATAGAAAACAGACAAAAGGGAGCGAAGAAGAATGGAAAAGAAAGTATATTCATTTTTACAACAAGCAGCAGTTTTTGCCATTATTATGTTAATCGCCAACGGCTTGGCGTTCATTTCCCCAATACCAATGCCTGCTTCAGTAATTGGCATGGTGTTATTGTTCATTGGTTTATGTACAAAAGTTGTTAAATTGGAGCAAGTGGAAGGGCTAGGAAATAGCTTATCAACAGTTATTACATTTTTATTTGTTCCTTCAGGGATTTCCTTAGTTAATTCTTTAGGGATTATGCAACAATTTGGCGTTCAAATTGTTTTTGTTATTTTAGTAGCGACACTAGCGTTACTAGCAACGACTGGTTGGACGGGCGCCTTTTTATTGCATATGAAAGATGCTCGAAAAGAAAAAGAACCCGCAGCAACGAAGAAAGCGAAAGGAGAGGTTCGCGCATGAATCCGTATGTTGGCATTATTATTTCATTAGCTGTATTTGGCATAGGTACTTGGTTGTTTAAAAAAAGTAAAGGTTTCTTCTTATTTACGCCATTATTCGTTGCGATGATTTTAGGCGTTGTCGTTTTAAAAGTAACAGGAATTAGTTACGAGCAATACAATGAAGGTGGCAAATATATCAGCTTCTTTCTAGAGCCTGCGACAGTAGCGTTTGCGATTCCTTTATATAAAAAGAGAGACGTGTTGAAAAAATATTGGTTAGAAATTTTAACGGCGTTAACAATTGGTTCTTTTGGTTCGCTAGTGGCTGTTTATTTTGCAGGAAAAGTGATTGGCATGGATAATCATTTAGTGGCCTCAATCTTACCACAAGCAGCTACAACAGCGATTGCCGTACCTATTTCTCAAACTGTTGGCGGCATTGCTTCCATTACGGCGTTTACTGTAATCTTCAATGGTGTACTAACCTATGCCTTGGGCCGAATTGCATTGAAATGGTTTAAAATTAACAATCCAATCGCCAAAGGTTTAGCTTTAGGTGCGGCCGGACATGCCCTAGGTGTGGCAGTTGGCATAGAAATGGGCGAAACAGAGGCTGCTATGGCTAGTATTTCTGTCGTAGTGGTTGGTGTAGTTACTGTTTTAGTAGTTCCTTTCTTTGCAACGGTCATTGGTCTATAAAAAAGTGGGCTTCCCCACTCTTTTATGAGTAGCTAATTTCTATCAGCTAGCAGTCTCTGCTTATTCTGTTCCCGCCGTTTATCAATTTTTAAGCCTGGGACAAAAATCACTTTGGATTTTTGTCCCAGGCTCTTTTGTGTTGTTTACACGATTTTTTGAGTATAGATAGGGCGCGTGGAAGGATTGACCAGTCTTTTTATAGAATGGTTGCTCCTAAAGTTTGTTTAAAGTGGCGTAACGCCCATTCGTGTCCTTGTTCATCAAAACTAGCAACGGCGCGTTCAGGAATCATTAATTGATAGCCTAAATTATAGGCATCGACAGCCGTATGCAACACGCAAATATCTGTACAAACACCAGTTAAACAAAGCTCTGTAATTCCTCGTTCTCGTAATCGAATGTCCAATTCTGTACCACTAAAAGCAGAATAGTGCCGTTTGTCCATCCAATAAACGGTCGCCTCATTTTTGTGAGCTTGATAAAAATCAGCTAGCGAGCCAAACAGATTACGCCCGTCAGTTCCTAAGACATTGTGGGGCGGGAAAAGTTTATTTTCAGGATGATAGTGATCTAGGGGGTCATGCCCATCAATGGCAAAAACCACAAAATCGCCATTGTAAAAATAGTGCTTTGTTTGTTGAACAAGGGCCGTTTCAATAGCTTGTCCAGCGGCACCAGTGGTTAGTTTTCCGTCTGTGGCGACAAAATCATTCGTATAATCAATGGAAATCAGAGCTTTCATTTGGCAACCTCCTAAAGGTTAAAGTCATTTTGTTCATTTTACAGCTTTTAAGAGGGCATTTCAAATGATAAAAGTACATCAAATTCTAAAAAAGCTGTTTCAAAATAAACGCTTTGGCTAAAAAACATGCTATAATTTTGCTACAAATTAAAGCAGGTGAATAGAGTGAAAAGAAAAATCGTACGTTTTATCCTTTGGTTGTTAGGAATCATTGTGGTTATTTGCTTAGGTGTGTTTCTCGCCTTTCAATTATCCCCTAAGCCAGGCGCTTGGGTCATCAACCAGTTATTCGCAGGCGAAGTTGAAATAAAAGATTCAGCTTCCTATGATAAAGCATTGCCCAATGTCCAATTGCAAGAAAATCAAACATACCCTTCTTCAAGAAAAAAGAATACCTTTGATTTGTATTATCCCCAAACGTCAAAACAAGCGGTACCAGTCGTTTTATGGGTCCATGGTGGTGGCTATGTGGGAGGAGATAAGTCTGGGATGAAAGAGTTTGCGACACGTTTAGTGGCTGATTCCTCAGTTGCCTTTATTTCAATGAATTATGAATTAGCACCAGATGCACCTTATCCAAGCCAGCTCCAGCAGGTCAATGAACTTGTTCAATTTTTATTAGAAAAGAAACAAGCGTATCCCATGTTAGATTTATCTAAGCTTTTTATTGGCGGGGACAGTGCGGGTGCACAGATTGCTCTACAATATGCAACAGTTCAAACCAATGCCAACTATGCCAAAGAACTAGGGATGACTGCAGCGTTGCCGGCTAGCCATTTAAAAGGCACGCTCTCGTATTGTGGTCCGGTGGATTTGAAACAAATGGCCAACCAACAAAGTGATAATCGTTTTATGAAATTTTTCGTTAAAACAGTGGCTTGGTCCTTGCTCGGCACTAAAGACTGGCAGACGAGTGCAGAACTGCAAGAAGTGAGTTTAGTGGATAAAGTCACCAAAGAATTTCCCCCGACGTATCTAACAGATGGCAATAGCTTTTCATTCCAAGAGCAAGGACTAGCCTTGGTTCAGCGGTTAAAAACTTTAAATGTTCCAGTTTCAGCTCTCTTTTTCAAAGATAAGAAAGCAACGATCACCCACGAATATCAATTCGACTATCAAACAAAAGAAGCTAAACAATGTTACCAAGAAACAGTCCAGTTTGTGAATACGTATAAATAAACAGAGGCCTTAGAAATATTTCTAAGGCCTCTGTTTATTTGTTTTTGTCATTTTTTTAGCTGAGAAATATGTATAAATTAAACAAAAATGTTTATTTAATGATGTTTACATGAGAAAAAATCCGTGCTATACTACGAACTCGTTTGTTAATTTTAATGTTAAAAACAACGTTTTTGTTATTTTTGTGAACAAATTAACATTTTTAGCTTACAAAAACAGCAAAAAATTCGTTTAGTTAAGAAAAAGAAAATTAAAAAATAAATTTTTTTTTTGAAATTAAGAAAATATCTTTAAAAAAATCAGAAGAAAACTTCGTATACTTGAGCCATAGGTTGGTTGTGGAAAGTTTACTTCGAGGGAGGAGTGATGAAGTTAATGAAAAAGAAAATCGCTGTTTTATTGGCAACTTGTTTACTTGTACAACCATTTTTATCTGTTTCAGCGTGGGCGATTGAAGGGGAGCAACAAACAGAACGTACGCAGACACAGCCAAAAACAGCAGAAACCAGTACAAGTGAAGCAACAAAAGAAAACAGCGCACATTCTATAGAACAGTCATCAATGACGGAATCTAGTGCTATCACAGAAAAAGTAACCACCTCTTCCACAGAAACAAAACCAAGCGAAGAGCAGAAGCAAATCACCTTGACCTTTGAAACAACGGATCAAGCTTTGTTTCTAAATGATGCAAAAAGTTATCAAGTGGTAAAAGAAAAAAATCAGCCACTTCGGACAGAAGAATTACCAAAATGGGCGAATAGTGAGGAAAATACGACTTTCGTTGGCTGGTCTTACCAAGGAAAAACATATACAAATGAAGAACTTCTTCAATTAGAGTTTTCAGAAGATACACAACTTACAGCTGTCTTTAAACAGAAACGGACACGCATGGCCAGAGCTGTTTCAGTTGATCAGTCCATTGCGGACACAATTGCTCCTGCGGATAAAACAAAAGTGATTGTTGTGCCAAGTCCTGCAGGAGATGGAGCAGCGTACAAAGAATATGCATCGACAGAGGCTGGTTTGAAAGAAGCCTTGTTTGATTTGTATCAACAGGGGAACAATGGCGATTTCACTCTTTATATAGGAACTAATATTACAACGGGTACGGCAACCACCGCTAAAGTGATTCCTGACACCGTTACGGCAAGTAATATGACCTTTTACGCCTTGCAAGGTAAGGTCAATCATTTAGTGATTACTGGAAACAGTGCGGATCCGATTAGTATGGATACAACTTTACCTACAGGTTCCAAAACATTGGCACTAGGAATTGTTCACTTCGGTACAGATATTACTTTAAGAAATATTTCTTATACAGGATCACAAATGTATTTAAACGGTCATAGTTTGTCATTGAATGGTGGTTCTATCGGGAATGGTTTCTCTGTGTTTGGCGGAACGGATTCAGGCGATGTTACAGGAAATCCTGTGATTACAGTAAATAGTACTGGTTCAGGTACGTGGTATTTTTATGGCGGAAATAATAATGGTGGAACTTTAAAAGGAAACCCAACGTTGCTCATTAATAACACGGTCTCCGGAATCAATACGCTATCAGGCGGTGCAAATCTAGGTACAGTCGATGGGAATGTAACCGTTTCTGTTAAACGAATCAATGGTGCTCTTTCTAATTATTATGGTGCAGGAATTGGTACAGCAGCAAACCCAATTTCTGTGACCGGGAGTGTTTCCAATGAGTTAGACATTGCAGTAGAAGCAAATAGTTCTTTTAGGATGTCCACTTACTATGGTGGCGCACTTTATGGAAACATTAATGGTACTATTAAAAATTCATTATCTGGATATGGCGGTTGGAGTTCAAGAGGGCCGTATGTTGGTGGTTCAGGTCGTGGGAATATTGGAACAAATCGTGGAACAAATGCAATTTCCACAACCCTCGATGCAAGTAATTATACAACCTATGGACCAAGTATTATTGGAGCCAATCGTTATAACGGCACAATAACAGGAAATATTGAAAATACGGTTATTGGTGGAACAACAGATGCTCAAGGCGGTATAGGTAATTTTGATGGTGGTAGTGGAACGGAAGCTGATCGATTATCAAAAGCAGCACTAGGAGCTTCCAATGAAGGCACCTATGATGCTTATACATCAGAGCAACGAGCAAAATTAGCTTTTGATAGTGCAACTTATAAAATTTTAGGAAATATTCACTCACATCTTGTTAAAGGTTCATTTGGTAATGCGGATCTGTGGCGAACAACCGCAGCTGGTGTAGGTGGTTACGTAGAAGGTAAGGCAACTATAGAAGTTGGAACACAAACAGGCGATGGCACAGCTGGCGGCGATGGCTTGGTTTATAAAGGAAGTCGTCCAACTGACACGAATTATTCTTCTAGTAGAAATAATTTAGCGAATGCGAAAGATTTTGATATTGCTGGCGGTGGTCTTGTCATTGGCCGAGATGCTTGGACTATCTACATTCGCGGTGAGTCAAATACAGTAATTAATAATGCTGTAGCTCGACGAACATACGGTGGTTTATTTTCTGGCGTTGTTGAAGGGAACACCTCTAATACATTGAATGGAGGTATTGTCGATACCTTAGAAGGAAGTGGTTATGAAGGCGGTCGAGTTTATGGAAATGCCCAAGCAACTGTGAGGAATGGTCAAGTTGACTGGTTCTTATCTGGTGGTGGCTGGAATGATAAAAAAATTGTCGGGAATGTTGGAGTAACCGTTTATGATGGTGTCATTAATGCCTCAATGGGAGCATCTTATGGTGCTTCAAGTGATCATACTGTTACTGGAAATTCTAATAACATTGTTTACGGTGGCGACTTTTCTGGTACTCCTCGTGAAGGAACGAATGGTTTTTCTGGCGGAATAACAAATGTTGGCTCTTTGTTAGGAAACGCAAATTTGACCATTGATTTAAGAAACTACAATCGCGAGTTTAAATTGCCTTCGGGAACGTTTATTTCAGGAGGTGTTCCTTATAACGGAACAACTAATTTAGGAACAGATGCTTCTAATACAATCACGCTAAATATCTATACAAAACCAGGTTCAGATGTTTTGAATGGTGCAGCGATATACGGAGATGGCGCGCGGACGTCCTCATATACAAAAAGTGGCAAAATTATTATGAATATTCAAGCAACAGGTTCAAGTATTGGTAACTTATATGCAACAAATTATGGTAATGCCCCTACGACAGGGCTGTTACGTGATGTCGAGATAAATTTACAAGGTGCCAAAACAATCAATGGATTATCTGGTGGAAATGCAACAGATAGTTTCACCAATACCATTGTTTCTAAAAATGCTCAGAAAGTTGTCATTAACATTGGCGAGAACGTTGACGGCACCAATAACTATCAAACAGAACCACTAAATGCGACAGGCTTAGGCGTTGTCAACTTTACGGAATTAAATGTCACCAATGGCATTAAATTAATGGCTAATGGTGGGAACATCAAAAATGGCGTTTCTGCTACTGCCGCGAACCACAGTACGACTTACAATGAATTCGGATCAATTCATCTATCTAAAAACGCTGGAATTGGGATCACCAACACAGCCAATTTAATCTCAGCTAGCAAACTAACGGTTCAGGATCATGCAACATTAGAAACAATTCCTGGTACAGGTAAAGTAAACATTGCGGATTTTGAAGCTGTCGATCCAACAAAAGATGAACTTTTATGGATTAAACCAACGACAGATACAACTGCTTTGGTGGATAGCACAGGGACTTGGTTTGGAAATGTCAAAGCCTATCAGGTCTTGACGATTAATCCAACGGTCAATAATGCTACAAAACTTACGCCAACAACGTTTCATGGGATTGAAAAAGCGACTGGAAAAACATTTATTGGCGATAACGATGTGACCAAGGGCGCCAATGGCTATGGAATAGCAATTCCTGGCTCCATCATCGATTACGAAGTGGAAACGCCTGGAATTGTGGCAGGTGCAGGTACTATTTCTCATGATGTAAAAGAGGTCAAAGCCGGCAATGCGCCATTAACCTTACAAGCGTGGGGCACCGAAGTAGCTGGACAAAAAGTTCAAAAAGGACGTTTGATGATTCCGACCTCAAGTGCTTTAACACCAACCCTAAGCTTCCTTCCTGACGAAGTAACAGGTTCTTGGTTGCACCAAGGAACGGTTAAGTCTAGTGAAGTTGGGAGCGCGATAGAACAAATTCCAGAGCAAAAAGATACCACCCCGCTTTCATGGAAAGCGACGAATATGAACTACAGTTATCAGGTGAAAGTTCAATTTTCAAATAAAGTGGAACTTTCGGGGCAATCGGTGATTGTCACAGAAGATGAGGCAGCGCAACTAACGACTGTCGATAAAGTAATAGAAATGCTCGGTGCAAAAGGTCGGCCGTTTTTCAAGACCTCATTAAAAGAGACGGATTTACCACAAATTCAAGCACCGTTAGCAGAAAAAACTGTATCGCGGACACATGATATTCAATTAGAAGCAGGGACGTCAGGAGATAATTTGCAAAACAAAACGGTTCATTTAGTTGTTGTGAAAAATGAAAGTGTCCTTGCCAAAGATCGTTCGTTTGCCTTGTATGCGACAAGTGCGCATTTGAAATTAAAAGAAGCAAATGGCTTAACGAATTCAGACGAGTTGGCACAATGGACACAAGCAACGGTGATTTTCGCAGATGGTCGGGCCAATCAAACACCAAGTCTTGATGCCGCAACCTTCCAAGCCATTCAGCAAGCGAAACCAGAAGAATTAGCCAAAACGGTGCCAGCCAATTATCAATTTACAGAAGCTGGTGAAACGTTAAATAAAAAAGTCAATGTGTCTATTTCAGGTGAATTAACGTTAGAAAAAGTACCTAAAACAATTGATTTTGGCAAACAAAAAATTTCTGCCAAGCCAGAAGTTTACTGGCCAACTCTTTCAGATGATTTAGTCGTTCAAGACACACGCGGGACAGAAAGTACGCCTTGGAAACTGAATGTTCAGGTAACGAATCCCTTAACGAACGGCACAAATCAATTGGAAGATTTGTCATTGGTTACAGACAAAGGAGAATTTTTACTCAATAAAGGAGATACGGTTGTTACAGAAAATGAAGGCTCCGGTTCAGGTAGTTATACAATTAACCAAGGTTGGGGTGCGGCAAACCAACGGGGACTTAAACTATCTGTGCCAGTCGAGAAACAAAAAGTTGGCGAATTCAAAGGGACATTGTCATGGTCATTAGTCATGGCACCATAACAAGGAGGAGAGAAGTGAGATGAAAAAATACCTTTTGCTTAGTTGTTTTTTAGGTCTTTTCAGCTTCTGTCATTCAGACACTGCGTTTGGGGAAGCAGCTTATGAAAATAGTGGTGTTGTCTCCTTTTATGGAACGTATGAATATCCCACAGAAGAGTCGACAACAGCGACTAGTAATTCTTCCACAACGACCGAACCCACCAAGCCAGCTGACGGAGGCGCTTCATCCGTCCTTTCTTCTGGCGTATATGGGTCGCGACAAGGAAGATTACCAGCGACAGGTACCATCAATCAAGCACCATTTATTTATTTGGGAATCAGCCTTATCACTATAGGCATATTATTTATTAAAAGGAGAAGAGAAGATGAAAAAAACAGTATTAGCAGTAGTAGGGATTGTAGGATTTAGCGGTGTCCTAGCGACACAACAAGCATTTGCGGAAGACATTAACGTGAACTATACAAGTAATGGCGCCATTACATTTGAACCAGATACAGATCCAACGAAGCCAGTTAATCCAACCAATCCAGATGAAAAAGTTGAACCAGAAGATCCAACTGACCCAACTGGACCAAAACCAGGGACTGCAGGCCCCTTATCAATTGACTATGCTTCAAGCTTTCAATTTGGCGCCCAAAAAATCACTTCCGATACGAAAGATTATTACGCACAAATTCAAACATTTAAAGATGGAACAACAGGTCCCAACTATGTTCAGGTAACGGATAAACGTGGGACACAAGAAGGCTGGACGTTAAGCGCTGTACAAAATGGGCAATTCAAAACAGCCCAAAATGAAGAATTAGTGGGGGCCGCTTTATCGATTGCCAATGCAGGTGTGACATCGATTGTTGATGCCGCATACGCGCCAACACCAACAGCAGCACATACCTTTGTTCCTGGAACAGAAGTAGAATTAGTCAAAGCAGAAGATGGCAAAGGAATGGGGACTTGGGTCTATCGTTTTGGGAAAGATGCGACAGAAGGTGCTACTGCCGTGAAATTAAATGTCCCAGGTAAAGCGATTAAATTAGCAAAAGAATATCGTACGACCTTAACATGGACATTGAAATCTGTACCAACGAATGTTGGAGGCTAAGTAAATGAAAAAAACAGTCGTCTACTCCTTGTTATTCGGAACAATGTTGCTTGGCGCCACTGTCCCTGCTGAAGCGGCGACGGTCGTTTTTGATAGCGAACAGTCGATTGTTTTTACCCCAAGCACAGATGGGACGGATCCAGTAAATCCAGAAAATCCCGATCCAGAAAAACCAGTTCGACCAGTCGATCCAACGAATCCTGATGGACCTAATCCAGGTACCCCTGGGCCACTTTCCATCGATTATGCCTCAAGTTTGGATTTTGGGAGTAATGAGATATCGAATAAGGATCAAACGTATTTTGCCAGAGCGCAAACCTATAAAAATCCAGATGGTTCAGCAAGTGAATTGGCAACTGCTAATTATGTACAAGTAAGTGATTTACGGGGAACCAATGCTGGCTGGGTTTTAAAAGTGAAACAAAATGGTCAATTTCGTAATGCAGAAACATTACACAAAGAATTAACAGGCGCCACCGTCGCCTTTACTGAGCCCAGTGTTCGCTCAAATGCGACGGACGTATTGCCGCCAACTGCTACCGCAAACATTCAATTAGATGCTGCGGGCGCAGAAACTGTTGTCATGCAAGCCCCAGAAAAGACCGGCGCCGGAACGTGGATCACGCTGTGGGGGCAAGCAGAAAAAGTGACCGAAAAAAATCAACAAGGACAGCAAGTAAATGCCACGATCACACGGGCAATCTCACTAACTGTTCCCGGGAAAACCCCTAAGGATGCAGTACAATATAAAACAACATTGACTTGGCTACTTTCAGATGTACCAGTAAATAATGGAGGGAAATAAATGAAAAAGACAAAAGTAATGACATTGATGGCAACCACAACTTTAGGCGCACTGGCACTTGTACCAATGAGTGCATTAGCAGTCGACGGTGGTGAATACCAAACAAACGGAGCGATTCAATTTGCACCAAATACGAACCCAACGAATCCAGTTGATCCGACGAATCCAGATCCGGATAAACCAATTACGCCAGTTGATCCAACTGATCCGACAGGGCCTAAGCCAGGGACAGCAGGTCCGTTATCCATTGACTATGCATCTAGCTTATCTTTTGGGGAACAAACGATTACCTCAAAAAATATGACCTACTATGCAGAAACACAAAAATACAAAGATAATGCTGGTGCCGACCAAGAAGGCCCGAACTTTGTTCAAGTCTCAGATAATCGTGGGACTGAAACAGGTTGGACGTTAAAAGTAAAACAAAATGGTCAATTCAAAACTGAATCCAACCAAGAACTAACAGCGGCCAAAGTAACTTTAAGCAACGGACGCGTGGTTTCAGCTTCACAATCTGCAAAACCAACGACAGCGCCAGCTACGATTGAATTAAACCCAACTGGGGCTGAATCAGTGGTCATGGCTGCTGGCGATAAAGAAGGTGCGGGTACGTACTTAATGAGCTGGGGCGATAGTGTAGATGCCGCTAAAACAAGTATTTCATTAGAAGTACCTGGTTCAACCACAAAATATGCGAAAAAATACACGACAACTTTTACTTGGACTTTGACAGATACACCTGCTAACACAGGAAACTAAGAACGACAGCATACACGCAAGATCGGGATATAAGTCAAAAATTTTTGGCTTATCTTTCGGTCTTTTGGTGCTTATAATACAACAAAGAATGAAAGACATAGGAGAATGAATATGAACAGATGGAAAGTATATGCAACGGTAATCGCTTGTATGTTATTTGGCTGGATTGGCGTGGAGGCGCACGCTTCTGAATTTAATTTTGCGGTCACACCAACAATTCCCGAAAATCAAGTGGATAAATCAAAAACCTACTTTGACTTAAAAATGGCGCCTGGTGCCAAACAAACCGTAGAAATTCAGTTACGCAATGATACAGATGAAGACATTACCATTGAAAATACGGTGAACTCAGCGACAACAAATTTAAATGGCGTAGTAGAATATGGCCAAAACGGAATCAAACCTGACAAAACTTTACGCTTTAATTTAAAAGATTATGTGGAGGCACCGAAAGAAATCATCTTGCCGAAGCATTCCCAAAAGACCTTACCTTTAACCATCACGATGCCTAAAGATTCTTTTGATGGCGTGATGGCTGGCGGTATAACACTCAAAGAGAAAAAGAAAGAAACCACGACTTCTGCGGACCAATCAAAAGGGTTAGCTATTAATAATGAATACTCCTATGTTGTGGCCATTATTCTTCAACAAAATGAGACAAAGGTTCAACCAGATTTAAAATTACTGGGGGTTAAACCAGGCCAAGTCAACGCGCGAAACGTCATCAATGTTTCTTTAC
>OKIR01000259.1_pt1 | contig 11059 bp, 9 predicted proteins | sample 1612941 | NCBI WGS metagenome assembly OKIR01 (sample SAMN04436824, study PRJEB24849) | human gut metagenome | biome: human gut; feature: NICU; material: stool | host: Homo sapiens | place: USA: Saint Louis, MO | collected 2011-07-14
AGTATTTGTAATATCTTATCTCTATTTTATTTTTTTACTTTATGAAATTATCATTTTAATTAATTATTTTATTGCGTAATATGTTTCATTTCTACCTTAATTTAATAGTATTAGCCACCCAAGTTCTTTCTGTAGTTACTATTTGATTTCCTGTAATGTTGGCAAATCTTATTACTATAGTTCCATCTGGCATAACCCAATGCATAAAAATCAATCCAGTTTCTATATTTGCTATAGGATATAATGCTATATCATTTTCTTGTGCTATTCCAGTTAATTTAAAGGTATAGTTGTAAGTGGAATTTGCTGGAACAGTAATAGAAGGGATTACAATATTTTGATTATTGTATTTAGTTGGTGGTAACAAATTTAACCAATCTGACATATTTCCCTTACTATCTATTGCCCATCTTGTAAATCTTAATCCATTCCCAGCAATGTAATCTTCATATCCTAAATCGTCTAGAAAAGGTCTGTAAGTTACAAGAGTGCCACCTATGTTAACAGGTATATTAGCGTCTGTTTGTGCTTTTGCGGTAGATATTGATGTGACTGTTATTCCACGCCTAAACTCTGTTAATTTACTAGTGCCATTAAAAGTATCATTTTCCCATACATCGTTTATATTACTCCTAATTTGCCCCTTAGAGTTAATTGTAAAATATTTCGTTTCATCCTCATTTGAAACTAGGTCTATCTGATTACCCATTCTTTGAAGTCCTTCGGAAGGAATGACTATATCCATACCCACACTTTTTACATAATCTATTAAATCTTTAAATTGCTGAATTTTAGTTTTAGATGTGTCTTTAAACATAAAACTGTGTCCCATAAAGACTAACCATTGATTATTCGCTTTAGCATAGTCGACTCTAGCTTTTAAATATTCCAAACTATCCGTATTACTTGGGAATAACCCCTGCATTCTATCTTCTCCATTAAGTCCAACTCTAGCAATGTCATATGTCTTTAAAGTTGAACCATTTGAATTTTGAACTATCTCTTGTCCCCATATAGCAAATCCTGCTTTGTAATATTTTCTTGCAACTTTCCTTATTCTCGCATCACTAGTACCCCATGTATATGCTATCAAATCCGACCAATACCCACGCTCTCTAAGAGTATCTCTTGATTCCTTGAAATAGTGTTCTAATTCCAAATCTGACAAGATATCATATTTAATATCTTGTTTTATAGAGTGTGAAATTATTTCATTCCCTAAATCGGAAAACTCCCTGATCTGCTCCCATGTCATAAATTGTGTGTTTGCATTATAAGTCCCAACCCAATCTGTTAAACATGCGAGTCCAATTTTTATGTTCTTTTCTTTAACAATAGGTAAAAGGTATTGATAATCGTAATAGGCACAATCATCAAATATTATAGAAACACAAGACTTTCCTTTACTTACTTTTCTTAAATCACTATCAGATGTTTCTTTCTTGTTTTGTTCCAATGACGCACTATGTTCTTTTATTTTACTTTCTACTTCTCTGTATAACATTCGTCATTCACCTCCTTATTCCTTAGCCAAGATCACAATTTTGCAGTTCATAGGCTCACCATTGTAAATCTTTATTGTATTTGAATCAATTATTTCTATATTATTCATTGACAGGGAAGTATTATCTTTAAAAATACTAATTGTCAAATTATCAGTTCTTAAATTATGCGTTACATTAGTTGTATATTCATTTCCAATCAAAGTCCAATCAGATATAATCACATTCTTAATTGACTGTTTTATATTTCCTCCTCCAGAGAATATGCCGAATCTAAAATCGTTTATAAACACATCATCACCTACATTCCTAACAAGATATCATAATTAGTTCCTACAGGAGCTTTAATTTTTAAACTAACCCAAGGAACAAAATTATCTAAAATAACAGATTGACCACTTTTAATTTTTATACTTGAAATGCTATTATTTATAGTTCCAACAAATTCACAGTCAGCATCAGCCCAAAGAGTAGCATAATAAATATAATTTTTATCATACTTACCTTTAAATAATTCTTCTTCAGCGTAAGTAGTGACTCCGTATTTTTTAATTAATTTTTCATATTGGGTATTAAAATGTATTAAATTTGCCAAAAACCCACCTACTTTCTTAAATTTTAAAAACTCACACCTCCAAGAATGGCTATATTACTAGCTTTCAGGAGTTGAATTTATTTATAAAATGTTGATTTTAACAATTGTATAAAAATAGGGTAGAGAGTTAGCCCTACCCGTAAAAATTATTTATCTTTATTACTATTTATTGTTATTTTATTTGTTACCACATCATACCCACCACATAACATTACACTTATTATTAAAGCGTTGCATAGTAGAGTATATATGCCCAACACATTCCAATTAAATAACTGTGCAGTTGTGTTTATAACAAATAGATGCCCAACTGTTAAAATAAAAGTGTAAAATTTTGTTGGTATATTTTTAATGAATCTTAATTCCTTTGTAAAAGACACCCAAAGCTCAACTATTATCAAAGTAGTCATAAACGCCATTATAGCTTCACTTGTTATAAAATTTGTTATTTCCATTGTAAAATCCCTCCATTTAATTATTTTTATTGACACCTAGGCTCAACTAGGTTAAAATACACTTGTTAGAATAATCCATTTCTAACGTAATAGGAGTTATATCCTATTACCTCACATCAGTGCAGTAGGTTTTAGCATTACCTATTGCACTTTTTTATACTTTCGACTTGATTGACTCAATGTCAGTTTTTATATCTTTCATTTCTGTTTTTATATAACTAATGTCGTTTCCGATTGTTTTAAATTCGATTACAGATTTTTGGAATGTATCTACAGCATCCTTGAACATTTTCTTATCTTCCTTGTTTTCTTCTTTAACTTCTTTTAATTCAACTTTCATTTCATTTATTCTATCATTTGTAAATTCTCTATTTTCCTTATCTTTTTTATCAAGAGTGTCCATAAATTCTCTATTATCTTTATCTCTTTTCCATAATAAATAAACTGCAATAGCAGAAGGAAACCCTATACTACCTATTGCAGTAACAATTACATTCATATCCATACGATTGACCTCCTTTATGTAGATTTATTCCGTTTCTCAGCAAGGAGGTATTGTATAGTGATTTTTACTATGCAAATAAGTGATAGAGCAATTATAAATTTCATTTTAACCGCCTCCTTTTTTTAATTTATTATTTTAGTTAGAATTCTTTTTCATTAATTCTCTAATTTTATTGCGTGTTTCAGTTTTAGACTTTTTCTTTATATAACTTGATCTAGTGGTCTCTACTGACTTATGGTTTAAAAGTTCACTAGCCAATGTAATATCTCCTGTCATCTCACTCACCAAGTTTGCTTTTGTTTTTCTTGTGCAATGAGCATGAAAATCTTCTATTCCAACTATATTCCCAATTTTTCTTATTCTATTTTGCAAACTTACTTTGCTCATAGGTCGATATTCGCCATTCCATTTAACTATAAATAAATTATCAACTTCCAACTTATCTAAATTATCTTTTCTATAATTCAACCATTCTTCAATCATATCTCTTGTTTCTTCTTCAAACACTACCTCAACCTTATATCCACGTTTTTCTCTTATATCAGAGAAAATACACTCATCTAAATCCATAGTGGATAAAGTTAATTTACTTAAAGCTCCAACTCTGTTTGCACTATCTATGGCTAAATTAAATAATATTTTGTCTTGAATATCATAATCACCATCTTCTTTTGCTAATTCTTCTTTTATCATATCGACTTGTTCTTGAGTTAAGAAATAAGAATTTATAATATGTTCATCATTAGCACCCTTCATTCTGTCTAGTTGTTTGTCAAATGGGTGATATTTAATTAATTTTCTTTTAACCGACCAATGATAAAATGAAGATATAGCAGATAACTTATTGTTAATCGCTTTTTTATTATTCAATAAAGTATCTTGGCAAAAACCCATAAACCCTTCCATTATATCCACAGCATCATCCATAAATTCCTCAGAATAAAGGTCAATATTGTCCCATTGCTCTGATAGATAAACAAGAAATTGATTGAAATTATTTTTATATACTTTAAAAGTCGTATCCTCAACATCTTTATTTTTAATAATATTACTTCTTAAATATTTTTCATATTTTTTTATATTATCGGGATTAATTTTTGCAATACGTTCTTTTGTAAAGTATTTTACCCTTTGAACCTTTCCCATATAATCTCCTCCTTCGCCGTTGCTTTATTTCGCATAAATGCCTTATTTTTATAAATATCACCAATCCCTTTATTTTCAATATATATAACCACTTTACTTCGTAAAAATTGGCTATTCATGAAGCACAAATTTAGCGAAATTATTGACGTAATATAAGTTATGACTATATAATTGTTATGGGATGGTGATATTTTAATGAGTGAATATTATGAAATAAATGGTATTAAAATTAAAAAAAGTAATTCTTATTTAGATAAAGGTGATAGGAAAGTCATACATACAACAATAAGAAGTGATATGTATAAGAAAATCAACAAAATTGCTACAAAACACAAAAAACCAATGAGTAAATGCTTGGATGTGATAATGCTGACATTTGAAAATCACCCAGAAATAATGAGAGAGTTTGTAAATAACTTAAAAAAATACTAACTCAATATATAGTTTATATAACTACAACATGTAGTAATCAAAATATATAAAATTTCAATTTTAAATAAAATTCAAATTAGTAATTATAAGTAATGTAGGGGAGTTAAAATTTAAATTCTCCTACAAATCAAACTCTATTTTTCTTACTTTTCTTTTTTAATTTATTATTCCTCAACGTTTCTTCACGCTTTTTAGATTTTGCAATTTCTTTAATAGCAGTTTCATATAACAACTCCTCATCGTATTCACAATCATAAAATTCTATTCTTGATCCTTCAATTCCTTTATGGTATTCAACGGTGATAGTTAATTCTTTTATGCATAAATAACTATCATCAACTAATACGCCACTAGCTTCAGCAGTAAGACCATCTAAAATCATCTTCGGAGTATAATTGTCAATATCTTTTCTCCTTGAAGTAGAATTGTAAACCACATATTTACATTTACAATTTGATATTCCTAAATCTTCTAAGCCATAATGTTTTACCACATAAACAACGAAATCTTTCCAGTCTTGTTTCAGTTTATTCATAGTTATTCTCTGCAAAATCACCCATTTATTCAAAGATGGGTGACTAGGGTTATCTATTGGTCTTTTTTTACTTCTTGGATGCTTTTTAAAATATTCTTTTGTCCAATTCTCCAAAAGTTCCTCCGTAAACTCTATTACTATTTTTTCATTATTCATCTTTAACCTCATTTTCTATTTCAATATAAAAAGACTAGCCAAATCAACGACTAGTCAAATCATTTTAATTAATTATTTTATTACGTAATATGTTTCAATTAATTATCAATTAATTATTAATTATTTTTAAAATATTTTAAAACTGAAATAATCCAATTCCCAATAGCATCTGAAACTAATTGCATTATTACTTTATTGTTTCTAGTTTGTGTCATTGTAGCACTACTATTTTCAAAAGTAGATGAAGGTATTCCTTTATCTTTTTCAGCATATGCTCTTAAAGTGCAATCCGAATTAGTTTCATCTAAATGACCATAATATGGTATGTCGCTAAGACCATATTTACCCTTCCATTTTCTGCTTAATTTTGAAAGCAAATATCTTGCAGGATAATAAAGTTTAGTATTGCAATTTTCATTTAATACATTCCAAACCAATCTATTATCTAAATTAGGATCACTTCCTCCACCTTGAATGTGCAAATCTCCAACATATATAGCATCTGTATTGTTATCTATTACTGTTTTTATATATTGACTTTCTTTTTCTGAGAAAACACTAGCTCCATGCGTATCTCCACTAATCCACTTATAACCGAAATTTCTATTTATATCAACACTATTAGAATTTAATCTACTTCTATTGTCAAAACCCCAAGGGTTTGCAACAGGTATTATGATAAAATGAATATTAAATCTTAAATATTCTAAAACATTTTGTGTACTCCAATTATCACAAATATCTTTCAAAATAAAGTATAGAGAATATACAGCAGTTGGATTATCGCCACTAGGATTAGTACCACTTCCATGTACACCACTAATAAGAATAATTTTAGGTGCTTCATCATATTCTGTTCTATTTACTGGTTGTTCAGGCTTAAACTCATACTTATAAATCGGTAGCGTATTACTTGCATCATTTCCTAGGAGAGTTTTAGAAATATAATTAGGATATTTAGCAACAAGTTCGTCATATTTAACATAAATGTCAGCACTTTTTGTACTATTATGATTAAACCCATTTGTATCAGTACCATCACAGGCAGGTATACTACTGCTAGGGATATATTCTCCAACTAATTCCTCAACGCCCCAAAATCTTTTACTTATATTCAATTTATCCTCTAAAGATTTAATATATTTGCTTAATGTGAAAACACTATAAGATTTATTATCTATTGTAAATTCACAATCGCTATAAATATTTTTAATCTCAAACGTAGTATCATTTTTAGCTAAAGTAATTATAGCTAAAATAACTTCATTTTCCAAAATTTGTGATTCATTAGAAGAAGCCAATAATCTAAATGTACTGTTCGTTGTATTAAATAATAGATAATGAATAATTGAAGTATTAGCAAATTGAATTGTTAAATCTCCAGTTAGTGCGTATCTTGTTTTATTAACTAGCACCCAATAGTTAGAATAAAAAGTTAATGTTTTATTAATAGTATCTATGTTAGGAGATTTCATATTTGGGTGTATATATAATTTTGCGTTAGTTCCTAAAACAGTTCTTTTTTGTGAGGTTATTGAGTTATCTTCTATATCATCTGTTTTATTCCTAACCTTACTTCCATTAATTGTGTATTTAAAGTTACCAAAAGCTTTTGATACATCAAAAACAGTATCATTCCTAGTTAGTTGAAGTACATCTATAACAACTTCATTTTCATCAATTAATGCTTCAAGTGATGTTTTCACAAATCTAAATGTGCTAGTTACAACATTGAATACTAAATATTGTATTAAAGCAGCACTTTCAAAACTGACAACTACATCAGCACTAGATGAAAATCTGAATTTATTGTACTGAATAAAAAATGGGTGATATAAAGTCAATGTTTTATTTGTTATATCAATATTTGGTGTTTTTGTCGTAGGAGAGTAAGTTAAGTTTGCGTTGCTTCCTAGTATTGTTCTTTTTTGGCTAGTTATACTGTTATCTGCAATGCCACTAGCTTGATATTGTAGTGTTGATTTTACAAAAGCAGTACCACTATAGGTATATATATAACCATCAGAAAGATTTACATAATTTTTAGTTATATCTGACATACTTGCAAGGTTAGGAGCAAACAAAGGTGTTCCGCTACTTATACCTGCTACCTTGGTGTCTACATATATTTTATCTGCTTTATTGATAGAAAGATTATTTACATCTATATTTTTAGCATATTCAGTTTTTATATTTCCAATTTCCTGCTTATTTTGTTCCAATGACGCACTAATGTCGTCAATCTTTTTAGTTAATTTTGTAGTTCCATCTGGCATAAATACTGCATCTGAATCAGTAACTGGATTTTCTACTATACCATTCCCATCTTTTAACCTAACTTTTTTTGTATTAACTCCTATACTATCACTAGCAAATTCTTCAACATTAGTTCCAAATAAAGCATTACCCTGATAGTAACTGGCTGAAAGTACCACTTTTATATTGGGGCTTTCTGCACTATTTCTGATTAAAATGTTGTTTTTATCTATTCTTTGATAGTCTGGCAGTAAAGGTAATTTTGTTGCTAAGTCCTCAAAAGTAACATGCAAATCCTCGCTATTCATATCGTGTTTCCAAGTATATTCATTGTTTATGAATTGTGAAGCCCCTATAATTAAACTTTTATTACCAGTTGCATTAATTTTATCTATGGAATCTTTTCCAGAATCTATAGTCATTTGAAGTCTTGCATTTGTAGTGTCTGCCTCAGAATTAGACTCGTTTAATATTCTATTAGTTTCATTGGCATTGTCAATTGTTTTATTTAATTTACTATCAGTAGCTTTTGCAATAGCATCTTTTTCTACTAAACCATCAATAGTATTATTCCCCTCAGCAGTTTTTTCAACTAGTGTATTTATAGTTGTCTTTGCAATAGTGGTCTTTTCAATTAATTCTTGTTTAGTTTTATTTCCATCTTCTATATCTTTTGTTAGATCTTCATGCAGTTTTTTAGCAATAGGAATGTCTTTGTTTAACCTTTCAGCTATTGTTATTGTACTATGACTATAACCATTTATAGCGATTACGGATTGTTGTATATTCATTTCAAAATCAAATGTGCTTGTCTGTCTTTCATCATTCTTCCTAACCAAAACAAACTGACACTTAACATTCCCATTAACAACCGCAACTTGCTCGTTTAACAACATTTCTATTTCACAAACATTTCTTATATTTATATTTTCATCATCTATAACTATATTACCATCAGGCTTTTTACATTCAAATCTCACATAGTAATCAATTAAGCTGATAGGCTGTCCATTATTTAGAAATGTAGCCCTTAGAGGCTCTAAACTATCAAACTGTTTATACCCAACTATTTGATAACTTTCTCTTTGTTTATCAAAAATAAGCATTATACCCCCACTTTCTCTTTTAAATTTTCTATTTCTTTTTGTTGTTCCTGTAATGCTGCCCAAAGAAAAGAACACATAGAATAAGTGTCTATACCGTCTGTGTTAATTGGATTTAAATATTTTCTACATTCTTCAGTCAACTCTTCTAATATTAAGCCAATTTTCTCACTAGCATATCTTTCAGCACCCTCTCCTGAAACTGTTTCAACACAAGGTAGTTCCTTTTGTAATCTCTCTACTTCTTCCTTAAGCTTATATTTCTTTAAATTGTTCTCTTTTAATATCTTAATAAAGTCTATATCTGAAGTTTCCTTTATATCTGTTTTGTATTTTATACTAGAAGCATTTATAAATTCACTTCCGGCAACTGAGACATAGGCATTATCACCTGAGTTTCTAGCTTGAACTTGTGGTGTTGCTCCACCTAACAACTTCAATAAAGTCCTATCATTATAAAAGCTCGCATGACCATCACTTCCATAATTTATACTTGTATATCTAGTACCATTGTTCGAGTTCTGATTAAATAATCTAAAGCCACCGTCACTATCAACACTAAGGTAAATTCTAGGATTTAACTGCAATCTAATGGCATCGGCGGAACCATCTATCCTACAATCATTTCCAAATAAGTTTAATTGGTAATCATTTGGTTGTAATCTTCCTTTGTATGTAAGATTTCCTTTTCCATCACCCTCCAAAACCACCCGACCACTAGAATCTAGTAAAGTGATTGCTCCATTTTTAACTACAAGTCCATATTTATTCATAAAGATATTCATAGCATTATTCCCGATATTAAAATTAAAGCCTTCTGCATTTTGATTAAACTCAGAACTAAAATCATTTCCTTTTGTTACTTTACTATTTAACCCATCAGCAGTTTGCGTAATTTGACTTTGTAATGTTTCATACGAATTACTACTATCCGCTACTACACTAGTAATCCTATCGCTCAGTATCTTTACCTGTGCATCTGTATGTTTTTTGCTATCGGAAACCCCTAATGCTATTTGATTGTTTAACATCGTTATATATGAATTAAAATCTTTGTTAGTTCCATCTACCCCTTTTATACTGAGGTAATTACCTTCTATAAATATACCATTCCCATCCATTATCATTGTGTTATTTTCGTTGCCTATTAGAAGATTATGCCCAGCAATTATTTTCCCCACGATCGTTTCACCCACAAGCCCGTTTCCATCTAAACAAGTTTGACAACTCGTCCAATTATTGTTTGTAAAACAAATCATCGAACTTCCTATGTAAATCTGCGAACTTTCATTATCACTTAAAGCATCTATAATAAACATTCCAACTTCACTTTGATCGTACTTGTTCCTCCCCTGTCTACTCCTTATATTTACTGCTTTCGTGTCTAAATAATCTGTTAGCATACTATTTACAAAATTGTTTACATTTTTCCCAGCTACCCAAGAAGTTTTATAGTTATTAGTATAATTTATATTCTTATTAATGCTTCTACCTACATTACTCATTTTATTTAATTCAGTAAAATCCTCATCATTATTACTAAACTTAAACCCATCAGCCTTAAAATCTTTAGGTGAATAATCAAACGCTATCAATCTAACTTTACCATTTTCTATTTCATTATCATCAATATTGATGAAATTACCTAGCTTCAATATATTGTTAAACTTATATCCTTTAGGGACTATTATGTTTTGGAGTAATCCAATAGTATCAATACTAAACTCTATAGGTAGCTTATTTCTTTTACCAAGAGTTTCAACAGCATAATTATACAAAGAATATGATGTCGTATAATAATCATCGGATAATGTGTCCGTTATGGTTATACTATTTAACTCATCTAACAATATATCATTAAAGATTTTACCCTGAATATCGGTTGCAGTGGGCATAGAAATGCTATCTACTATTATCTTTATTTCCTCATTCAAGCCGTTTATATTTTGTCTGCAAATTTCAGTCTCCCTAAGATTTTCAGCAACTTTTGTTTGTAACCCGTTTATTTCACCAGCCACTCTACTTGCATTAGTTTCATCTTTTTCTTTTATATAAGCACTCCATATAGACTGCAAACCCTTTATGTTTTCTTCCAGTGTTCTTCTTTCAGTATCTAGTTTTATTTTCTTTTTATTCCAAGTATTTAAATCAATTCTCTTATTGACTATAATATCTTGTTTTCCATCTATAACGGCTACATATCTATCATAAGCACTCATAAGCTCATCGCTCATAAGACCATTTTCCCTAAAGTATGTGAAATCTAATATGTAATTAAGCCCTGTTGGATTTTCTTCTGATATGCTTGCCTTTTGACTTTCTACATATAACTTAGAAATTATTTCATCATATTGAGATTTTTTATTTATAGTCT
>OKIR01000275.1_pt1 | contig 10752 bp, 5 predicted proteins | sample 1612941 | NCBI WGS metagenome assembly OKIR01 (sample SAMN04436824, study PRJEB24849) | human gut metagenome | biome: human gut; feature: NICU; material: stool | host: Homo sapiens | place: USA: Saint Louis, MO | collected 2011-07-14
TTTCACTGCCGCACGAACGGCCGGAAGCGTCGAGGCGACATAAGCCAGTCGCCAGTGATTCTATAAAATGATCTATTATATCTTCAAAGCCTCTTTTATATAATGTTGGATCCCAACCTCCAAAGCTAGTCTTTGTTCTACCACTATTGTTCACTTCTATAGTATCAACTAAATCTTCAACAATATATTTATTTCCTTTTATCATATATTCAATATTTTCTTCAGTTATCCCTGCAGTTCTATTCATTATTCCAACTGCAGTTGTATCATTACCTTTTAATGTTACCACGACATTGTGAAGATCATTTCCATCCTTTAGATAATTAACATCAATATTTTTAACTTCTTCATCCATTAAAAATCTTAATGTATCCACAACATGTATAAAATCTTCCACAATAAACCTTCTTATATCACCAGGTGGATATTCCCTATTTTTTTGCATTACAATTATATCTGCTTTTCCTCTGCCCTTAAGTTCTTTAACCTTAGGACAAAATCTTCTATTGAATCCAACCATAGCAATAACATTACGTTCTTTTGCTAAACTCTCTATCTCTTTGGCTTCTTCAAAATTAAAACTAATAGGCTTGTCTATATATACACTAATACCTTGTTTTATTAATTTTTTAGCTATTTCATAGTGTCCATCTGCATGTGTTGAAATTATTGCTGCATCTATATCTTCTTTTAATAAATTTTCAATATTAGTATATGCTCTATCTATGTTATACTTATTTGATATTTCTTCTAACACAGCCTTATTTCTAGTGGAAATTAAAAGTTCCACATCTTCTTTTACTGTTAAAATGGGTAAATAAGCTTTTTTAGCTATTGCCCCTAAACCAATTATTGCAAGTCTCATAAACTCCCTCCATATATAGCATAATAATTTGTATAATATTACTATTTATTATACATTATAATTCTTCTATGATAACTTAAATCTAAATAATATTTGATATAATTTCATTGGTAATATAATTAAGCCTAAATAATATAACTATATAATTAATCTTATTTATCAAATTCTATATAATATACATTTTGTTTATATTAATTCTAATTTCTTTAATCCCTTTGCTATGCCTTCATTTTCAACATCCTCTGTAAAATTAAAGGCATGCTCCTCTAACCCCTTATGATATCCTCCCATAGCTATACCATGCTTTACAACCTGGAACATTTCTATATCATTTTCTCCATCTCCAAAGGCATAAGCATTTTCTCTATCTATTCCTAGCTTTTCTAGTAGATGATCAACTCCATAACCTTTTGTGTATTTTGATACATATATTTCAAATGTATCACCAAATTGATTTGCCATAAATGCAAGGCCTTCATCTTTGTATTTATCACAAACTAACTTATAAGAGTTTATATCTTTTCCTATAGCTATTATTTTGCTTGTTTTTACAGTATCTTTTTCCCAATCTTCTGTAAAGTTTTCTATTCCAAGATTAGCTTTAATTACAAGATCTCTAACTTTTTCATTATTTATATCTAATACATAATTATTTTCTTGTCCCTCTAAAATGTATACTATATCATTCTCTTCAAGAAAACTTAGTATATCCTCAAGCTTTTTATTATTTATACATTCATTAAATATTAATTCATTTTCAATTTCTGCATAAGCTCCATTAGATGCTATATAACCATTTAAACCTAAATCAACTATTTCATTAGTAATAGAACTCTTAGGTCTTCCTGTTGCTAAAACAGTTAAATAACCATTTGCCTTTAATTTATTTATAGCTTCCTTTGTAGCATTTGTTGGAGCATATATACCTTTTCTCCAATCTATTAAAGTTCCATCTACATCAAAAAAAACTATTCCCTTGTTATTCATCATTCTTCCCCCTTGTAATTCTGTCGCCAAATAAATTTATATAGCTATTAATTTATATAAAGTCCTGTTTCATTTACTATGTAACTATATATTATTTAAAACTTAAATTTCAATTTGCGTATTCTTCAATTTTTTATTAACTTATATCTATCTATAAAAAAAGGATTTATACCCTTTAAGCTTAATCTCAAAAAGAATATAAATCCCATTTTTTATATTTAATTTATCTTTTACTTATACTTGTGTTTTCTTTTTTTTAAATACAAATATACCTGCTGCTATGATTAATATTCCGATAGCGCCTAATACTATAGGTGAATTTCCCCCTGTACTTGGTAAATTAGAATTACCTTTTCCAGATTCGCTACCGTTATTTACATTACCATTATTGCTACCCCCGTTATTTGTATTATTACTATTTGTAGTTGTATCTTCTTGATTTTTATCATCCTCTTCGTTACCATTTCCAGCCCCATTTCCATTATTTCCTGGGTGTGACCCCTTTAACTTAAGGCCTTCTATTGCATCACTTAAAGATTTTACAGCCTCATTTACAATACCTTGTTCTGTAACTGCTATATTGTTATTCACCATAACATCATGAGCAACACTTAAAGCTTTATTTAGATTATCTAAACTTTCGCTAGTATACTTACTTTCATCTATAGCTTCTGCTTTCTTTATTAATGATTCAAGATCACTCTTATCTGCAGCTTCTATTAAAGCCTTTACTGCATTGCTTAATCTTTCTAAAGCATTGTTAACTTCTTCTTGAGTAGCTTCTTGATTTTCTTTTACTAACTTAGCTGCTTCTATTGCTGATAACAACTCTGATTTACTATTTTCAGTATATAAATTCAAGTTAATTTTTTCAGCTTCAATAATAGTCTTACATAATTCACCCTTCTCTGCTTTTAATTCTAAATTCATCATTGAATTATATAATGCTTCATAAAGCTTATATACATCTATTTCAGCTGGTTCTTCTGTAGCTAAAATATCTTTAGCTGCCTTTAAAGCATTTTTGAATTCTTCTTGTCCCTTACTTAAGAATCTATCTAGATTAATAGCTTCAGCCATATTTACTAAATCGGATAAATTATCCTTATCTCCTACTGGAATACCTATTTTCTTATATTCAACTAAAATATCATTATATGCCTTTGCTATATCTTTAATACTTGCATCTTTATTTGCATATACAGCTTTTGCTGAGTCCAATGCTTTATTAAATGAAATTTTAATTTCTTCTTCTATATCTTCTAATATTCCTTCTTCAACTTTAGTATTAGCAGCTTCTATTGCCTTATTTAGATTAGTTTTATCTAATTTTACTAAACCTTCTTTAGCTGTTAATAATTCTTCTGTTGCTAAAGTTAACTCTTCTCTATTAGCTTCACTACCTTTTTCAGCTATCTTAATAGCATTTTCATAAACTTCATTAAACTTGCTCCAAGAACTAGTTTGATAATGTATATGTTCCCCTATATCTTGTCCTTCATCAACTATTTTCTTTGATTCATTAATAAGAGTCTTTAATGCTTCTAACTCTGTACTGTAATCTGGTAATTCTATCGGATTCGCTCCAATAGCTACTAGTCTTTCATTAAATTTAATTATTTCTTTTCTATTCTTTTCAACATCTAATCTTCTAACTGCTTCTTCAGCATAATCTAAATTTAAATCTGTTGGTCTTTCTTCAGCTCTTGTAATAGCTGTATCAATCTTTGAATAAACAGATTTTAATACTGATTCTCCTAAATAGCTTGTAGGATTATATAATTTTAAGTTTTCAGACACCATTTGTGCAATATTAGCATCTACTGCATCATCATTATTATGAATTATAGATTCATAAACAAGAGTTGGTATTGTACCAAGTGTTGCTGTAGTAAATTTATTTCCTACAAAAGTATTTGCATTTATAGTATTATCTATGACTGGTGAGTTAATTTTGTTAGTTAATAAAACAACTACTAAATTACTTTCTGGATCTATAACAGTTAAAGTCCCTGTCCATCCTTGGTGTCCAAAGGTATTACTAGATGACTGTGTACCAAAGTACCATACTCTACCGTTATCTCCTTCTCTCCACCAACCTAATCCCCATGTTGGACTAGAAGCTTTTCTCTTTGTAAATTCCTCTACAGTATTTTTAGAGAAGAATTTATTATCTCCATATCCACCATCATTTAACATAACTTGTGCCAATTTAGCTAAGTCTGCTGCATTGGCAAATAAGCCTGCATGTCCAGAAACTCCATCCATTGAATAATAAGCTTTTTCATCATGAACTTCACCTTGAAGTGTATAATCACGAATATTTTCAAAGCTTATAGCACCATCTCTTGTATTTCCATTAAGTTCTGTTGCTGCTATATTTTCTTTTGCAAATCCCTTTTCTAATGGATTATAAACTATGTTATTTAATCCTAATGGCTTATAAAATGTATTTTCAACATACTCATCTAAAGCCATTCCTGTAACTTTTTCTACAATCAATCCAAGTAACATATAATCTACATCAGAATAAACTGTCTTTGTTCCAGGTTCATATTGTAATGGAGTCTTTAAAATCATTTCTTTAGTCGTTGCCTTATCTTGTGAATACAAAGGATTATCCACATTTTGATCTGGCTTTTGAGTTTCTTGATTGAACTTATTATTATGATATTGTGGATCTGCTGGGAATCCAGCTTGATGCTCTAATATATGCTGTATTGTTAAATTAGCTTTTCCCTTTATTGGATCATTTTCTCCATCTATAAACTCTGGGAAGAACTTAGTTATTTTATCTGATAAATTTATTGTTCCATCACTTACTAACTTTTGAATAGCATAATTAGTTGAATACATCTTTGTATTTGAAGCTATATCATATAGTGTTTCTGTTGTAACCTTTGGTGAATCAGTTTTTGGTGTTCCATCTTGATTATAAGCATTTACTGTTCCATAAGCGCTGTTTTTTACCATGACACCGTCTTTAATAACTGCTAATTGAGCACTTGTAAATCCATTTTTAACATCATTATTTATTAAAGTGTCAATTAAATCTAAGGTATTTTTATTCATACCAACAGATTCTGCACTTCCATCTATAACTTCAGGGTATGGTATTTTCACTGATATTCCTGACTCAACTTCAGTGTTTTTAGGATCTATATTTGTAACTTGGATAGTATTTCTTCCATTTTTAGCAACCATTGAATAATCTACTTCGAATGTTGAGCCTGAATTACTACAAATTTCTGTAGTATCCATTTCAACTCCATTTATAAAGATTCTTGCTGATGTAACTCCTGGATTAGCTTTAATATATAGCTTTCCTTGATTTTCATATCCATTGAATGTATATAAGTTATTTACTATTAAAGTATCATCAACATATCCTAAGCAATCTGGGAAAGCAATATCTGCTTGCCATTCCGCACTTGGATCTCCACTTAACTTTGTGAAAGTAATTTTAGATAAATCTACTGAAGCTTCTTCACCTACTGAAATATTATTAATTCTTCTATTAAATTCATCTATAATGTCTTTATCTTTAACTAAAGTCTCAAGTTCCTTTACTGATTCCTTAGCATAGTCAACTGTAGATTTTACTTTGCGCTCTTCTGCTCTTGTAACCATTGTTTCAACAATAGAACAAGCTGATTTTAAAACTGCTTCTCCTTGGTAATTAGAAGGATTATAAAGTTTTAACTTTTCAGTTACCATAGTTGCAAGATTAGCATCTACTGCACTATCATTACCATGCTCAATAGAATCGTAAACAAGTGTTGGTATTGTACCAAGAGTTGCTGTAGTAAATTTATTTCCAACAAAAGTATTTGCATTTATAGTATTATCTATAACTGGTGAGTTAATTTTATTAGTTAGTAAAACAACAACTAAATTACTTTCTGGATCTATAACAGTTAAAGTCCCTGTCCATCCTTGGTGTCCAAAGGTATTACTAGATGACTGTGTACCAAAGTACCATACTCTACCGTTATCTCCTTCTCTCCACCAACCTAATCCCCATGTTGGACTAGAAGCTTTTCTCTTTGTAAATTCCTCTACAGTATTTTTAGAGAAGAATTTATTATCTCCATATCCACCATCATTTAACATAACTTGTGCCAATTTAGCTAAGTCTGCTGCATTGGCAAATAAGCCTGCATGTCCAGAAACTCCATCCATTGAATAATAAGCTTTTTCATCATGAACTTCACCTTGAAGTGTATAATCACGAATATTTTCAAAGCTTATAGCACCATCTCTTGTATTTCCATTAAGTTCTGTTGCTGCTATATTTTCTTTTGCAAATCCCTTTTCTAATGGATTATAAACTATGTTATTTAATCCTAATGGCTTATAAAATGTATTTTCAACATACTCATCTAAAGCCATTCCTGTAACTTTTTCTACAATCAATCCAAGTAACATATAATCTACATCAGAATAAACTGTCTTTGTTCCAGGTTCATATTGTAATGGAGTCTTTAAAATCATTTCTTTAGTCGTTGCCTTATCTTGTGAATACAAAGGATTATCCACATTTTGATCTGGCTTTTGAGTTTCTTGATTGAACTTATTATTATGATATTGTGGATCTGCTGGGAATCCAGCTTGATGCTCTAATATATGCTGTATTGTTAAATTAGCTTTTCCCTTTATTGGATCATTTTCTCCATCTATAAACTCTGGGAAGAACTTAGTTATTTTATCTGATAAATTTATTGTTCCATCACTTACTAACTTTTGAATAGCATAATTAGTTGAATACATCTTTGTATTTGAAGCTATATCATATAGTGTTTCTGTTGTAACCTTTGGTGAATCAGTTTTTGGTGTTCCATCTTGATTATAAGCATTTACTGTTCCATAAGCGCTGTTTTTTACCATGACACCGTCTTTAATAACTGCTAATTGAGCACTTGTAAATCCATTTTTAACGTCATTATTTATTAAAGTGTCAATTAAATCTAAAGTATTTTGATTCATTCCAACTACCTCAGCACTACCTTCTAGTACTACTGGATATGGTATTTTTATATTTATTTTACCAGTTTCAGGAACAAAATTTGTAACTTGTATTGTATTTCTATCATTTACTGTTAAGGATGATATATCTACTTCATATGTTGTTCCATTGTTACTACAAGCTGCACTAACATCTACCTCTTTGCCATTAACGAATACTCTAACACTCTCTAAACCATCAGTACATGTTATATATAATTTTCCTTGACCCTTATACCCTTTAAAAGTGTACATGTTGTTAACTATTAAAGTATCATCTACATAATTCAAGCAGTCAGGAAAAGTTATATTAGCTTGTAATCCTGATTCATTAATAGATCCGTTTGATATAGTAACATTTCCATAACCGATCTTACTTGCACTTGTTTTTATTGTAGGCGCAACTACCATAGATGACATAAATGTTAATGCCATAGCAATACTACATAACCTCTTTTTAGATATCAAATTTACCACCTTACCTCTTTCATATAAAATTATTTTATCCTCTTAATTTTATTAAAGCTTATTATAAATTAAGCATTTTTAACATCTGATTCTTTAATTACAAAGTAAGTTATAATAAATCCTGCAATATAAGAAATAACTAAACCTATGAAAAAGTTAAGCATACTTTCTGGTTTCATTATAGGAATAGCTACTAGTCCAGATGGTCCCCAAGAGTTTGCTAATACATGTGTTAACATTACATAAGCTCCCCCAAAACCAGCTCCTATACCTGCCGTAATAAATGGTTTAAACATAGGAAGAGTAACTCCATATATTAATGGCTCTCCAACTCCTAAGAATCCTGCTGGAAGTGCACCAGTTATTACTTTTTGTAATCTCATATTTTTAACTTTTCTTGCCATGAAATAAATAGCTATTGCCGCACCAACTTGTCCCGCTCCAGCCATTGCAAGTACTGGGAATAATGAAACTCCACCCATAGCCTCTAATTGAATTGCATAAATTGGAATTAATCCATGATGTAAACCAAGTAATACCATTGGTAAGAATAATGCTGCTAATACGAATCCACTAATAACACTTACAACTGGGTTTGAAGAATTAATGATCACGCTTAATGCAGAAACTAACCCATCAGATAAATACCCAGCTACTGGCATAATAATAAACACGAAAATTATTGCTGTTATAAGTAATGTTAGTAATGGAGTTAGTATTAAATCTAATACATCTGGTACTATATTACGAATTGATTTTTCTATTTTAGCAAGTATATATACCCCAATAATAACGCCTATGATACCGCCTTTTCCTGTTGTTAAAATAGAATTTAAAGGTACTGCTTCATCATATAAACCTAGCATAGTTGATAAAGCAACAATATTACCACTTATAGATATCGCTCCAATCATACCACCAAGAGCTTCTGTTGCACCAAATTGCTTGGCTGCGTTAATACCTGTATAAATCGCAAAGTATGATAAGAATCCTCCGCCAATTAATGAAAACATTAATTGTGTAGCTTGCCAGAATCCTTCTGTTGGAAGTGTCCCTTGTCCTTGTAATGTAGAAACTAAACTTCCTAACCCATTAAAGATACCAGCTGCAATAATTGCAGGTATTAAAGGAATAAAAATATTTGCAATTACATTGATTACCTTTTTAAATTTATTTTGCTTTTGATTATCTTTAATTGCTTGTTTATTATCTTGCCAATCTTCTGTTACAACTCCATCTCTTGGAAGTCCTAGCTCACTTATACAAATATCTGTAACCTTTTTTGCTTTACCAGGTCCTAAAACTACCTGTAAATAATTATTAGCTTCAACAACTCCTAATACACCTTCTGTATTTTTTAACTCTTTCATTTTAACTAGTTCTATATCTTTTATTGTTAGTCTAAGCCTAGTCATACAATTTGCAGCCTTTATAACATTACCTTTTCCACCAACTAAATCAACAATTACCTTTGCTAATTCTAAATTTGTCATATAATTCCCTCTTTTCCTTAATTAATATTTTCTAGAGCAAATCTCACATGCCCTTCAGCCCTTTTTAATCTTTCTTCAGCTTCATCATACTTACAATTAAGAAGTATCATTACAACAGCAGTCTTGACCTTACCATTCGCTTCCTTTAAAGCTCTCCTTGCTGTATCTCTATCACAATCTGTTGCTTCAATGACTATGTTTTCTGCTCTTACTACTAACTTTTCATTAGTTTGCATTACATCTACCATAAGATTTTGATAAGCTTTTCCTACAGCTACCATACTCCCAGTAGATATCATATTTAAGACCATCTTTTGTGCAGTTCCAGCTTTTAACCTAGTTGATCCTGTAAGTACTTCAGGTCCAACTACAACTTCAATAGCTACATCTGAATACTTTGCCATTTCAGAGTCTTTATTGCAAACAACTATAGCTGTTTTACAGCCTATTTCTCTTGCATACTTTAGTCCATGGATTACATAAGGTGTTCTTCCACTAGCTGCTAGCCCAATTACTACATCTTTGTTAGTTAAATTGATGTTTTTTAAGTCATCAACTCCTAAAGTTTTACTATCTTCAGCACCTTCTACAGCTTTTATAAAAGCAGATTCACCTCCTGCTATTAATCCAATGACTAAATCGCTTGGTACTCCAAAGGTAGGGGGGCACTCAACTGCATCTAATAAACCTAATCTTCCGCTTGTACCTGCACCCATATAAATTATTCTTCCACCTCCCTTCAAAGCTTTTGCACACATATCTATAACCTCTGAAATTTTAGGTAAAGTATCTCTAATTGAGTTTATAACGTTTTCATCCTCTTTATTCATTGTTATTGCGATTTCTATTGAAGTCATTCTATCTAAATTCATAGTATTTTTATTTCTAGTTTCTGTTGTTAGCTTAGTTAAATCTACCATAATAGTCCTCCTGATTTTATCTTAAAGTTAACGTTTACCTTAAGTTTAAATTAGGTTTTTGTATATGAGTTTTATTAAATTGCTTCATATTTGAATCATAATTTCTATTTACAAAAGCAATATATAATATATCTATTATATTTAATTGGGCTATTCTAGATGAAATTGCCCCTTCTCTAAATACATGTTCTGTTGCAGCTACCAATAACTTATAATCTGCTATTTTAGCAATAGGAGATTCTTCTGATCGTGTAATTGCAATAATAGGAGCACCTATTTTCTTTACTATATTAGCACACTTAATCATTTCTTCTGTAAATCCAGAATAACTTATAATAATGGCTACATCATTTTTCTCCATATTTATAGATTGTAATAGTTGTGCATGAAAATCATCATTTATACAGCAACTTTTATTTATTCTTAAAAACTTCAAATAAGCATCCTTTGCAACTAATAAAGAAGCTCCAACTCCAAATAAGCAAATATTCCTTGATTTCTCTAAAATCTCTACACAATCTTCTAATTCCTTAATGTCAATTAACTTTTCTGTTTTCTCTAAAGATGAAACACTCTTCAGAGTAACTTTTTTTATAATTTTCTCTAAACTATCTTCTTTATGAATACTTTTTAATCTTTCTTCATCGGCTGATTTTCTAATTGCCAATTCATATAGTAATGAATGAAGTAAATCTTTATATCCTTTAAATCCTATTTTTTTACAAAGCCTTATAATAGTAGATGGGGACGAAAAGGTTTTCTCAGATAATTGATATATATTACTTTCTACTACAGACTCCGGATTCCTCAGTAGATACTCTATTATTCCCTTTTCAGTTTCACTAGACTTATCGATGTAATCTTGTAATTTCACAACTACACTTTTCATAAAACAACCTCCATCTATACATTAATTCTACAATTTTTAATCTATCTTATCAATATATTACCATACTTTCGAAATTTTGTTTCATACTTTGGTAAATTTTATATTTTCGCATTATTTTAAATAAAT
>OKIR01000278.1_pt1 | contig 10718 bp, 23 predicted proteins | sample 1612941 | NCBI WGS metagenome assembly OKIR01 (sample SAMN04436824, study PRJEB24849) | human gut metagenome | biome: human gut; feature: NICU; material: stool | host: Homo sapiens | place: USA: Saint Louis, MO | collected 2011-07-14
TCTTATCTGCCCTAGCTTGGCTTATAGCATCATATATATTAAGTCTTTCTACTCTCTTACATTCAATGTGTATTCCAGGTAATCCAACTACATCTGCATCACCATTAGCACCACAATATTGTTGTCCTCGTCTTGTTTTATATCCATATTCTTTTAGCTTAGAAGATAATTCTCTTTCTCCCCTAGCACCTTTTTGTTTACTGTTAGTCACTTAATCACCCCATTTATTGAAATTGACTATTATATGAGAATAGGAATATATAACTATGTTGGATTTACTCCTATTCTCCTTTATTTGAATTAGAAGCTAATAAGAACTCCTAATAATATCTTGATAAACTTCTTGCATTTGTTCTTCTTGTTGCTCTGCAATTTCTTCATCTATTTTTTTAGAGCATTCTCCACACCATGTTTCCACTTTTTGTTTACCTTCTTTTGTTATGATGATAACTTCTTTACATAAAATGGACTTATTTTTACATATATCACATTCTGATATAACATTAAATTCTTTCATTTAACTACCTCCTAACTATTTCTAAACTCTACTTTCAACCACGCTAACTGACTTCTAAGTATATCCAATTCCTTTTCGTTATATCTTAAGCTATCTCTACATACTGTATAATTAACATCAGCTATATCTCTTTCTAGCCTTAACCTTGCTACTTCTTCATTACCTCTAGCCATATCTGGTATTATTGTTACTCTATATCCTTCTAGCTTTAATCTAGCCATTTCTTTTTGTAATGCTACTCTGTATTTTTCTTCTGCAGCTGCTTTCTTTAATCCTAGAGATTTATATTCTATATTCCCTTTCTGCATTGCAATTAAGCACTGATTCATTTTATTTATTATCTGTTGTGGATTCATATTAATTACCTTCTAACAACCCTGGATTCTCGTATATATTGCCTATTACTTCAACTGAACCTACACTTTTTCTAGTGTACTTATTCATTCTAGTTTTCTTACCACAAGGCATTTTTACACCTTCGTATATTCCAAATAAAAACGCTCCATGATCTTCATTAAATTTCATTACTGTTGTATAAGTTTTATCTGAACCTTTCACCTTATATTTAACTATATCTCCCTCATATATTTCTTTTCCATTCTTATCTTTAAGTCCTGTATATTGCATTATTTCTGCATTCCAAGCTGTATTTTCAATAGCTTTAGGTTCATCTATACTAAAGTAAATCATTTCGTTTTTATCAGCCCATTCATTCCATGCTCTAAATTTAATTTCTCTCATTATTACACCTCTATATAATTAATTTTCCACCCATACAGGCTCTTATTACTTCTTCCCTAACATATTTATCCTTATGTCTTTCTACTGTCTTTAAAAGGCTATTTAATGGCTTATCTGCTATCTCTAAAACTTCTTTTATTTCTTCTCTAGTTAAATATGGTTTATTAAATAATATTTCTAGCCAATTCTGAAACTCTAATTTAATTTCTCTATCAAATTTCTTATTAAAATGTACTCCTACTTTATGATCTCTATGGTGCTTATTACATAGGTAAGTATGATTTAATTTACAATTCTCTAGCGGCTTACATTCTGACCTATATACTCTATGATGTAATTCAACTCCATAGCTTGTACCACATACTTTACAAAACTTTATTTCTCTAGTCATTTATATACCACTTATCTCTGATTTCATCTAAATGAATTTCAAATCCATCTTCACACTCATTCCATCCATATTTTTCTCTAATAAGCTTAAAACTGTCTATACCATTTATTTTCTTATATTTAAATTCTTTACTTTCTATTTCCTTACCTTCTTCATATGCTTTAAACGCTTCTTCAAAAGAGTATTTTTTTCTTTGGAGTTCGAATTTTAATGTTAAAGGGATATATTGTCCAATAAAACCATCAACTTCGTTATCGTATCTATCACCAATGTAAATTCTTCCTTCAATTAGTTTTATAACTAAATTCATTTTATTATTTTCCCAAACTTCACCCTCTTTTATATTTGCTATAACCTCTTTAAATGTTAATTCTTTCATTTCCTTAACCCCCTCATATAATTTCAATTCCTTTTCATCCCACCAGCCTATGCTATTGCTTAACAAATACTCTTCACGCCAAAAATTTATTTTTGTAATAAATTTATACTTTTCACCACTAGTCCACTTTTCGCCATCAGCTTTTACAACCTTATCTCCAACTTTAAATTTTGACATTGAATTAATCCTCCTCGCTTTCTTCATCCCAACCTAGTAATTTTTTCTCTAAATCGTCATAGTCATAATCTCGCCCCTTAAAGTTATTAAATCTCAATTTAGGCTTTTCATTACTATACCGTACTTGCTTTTGTCCATTTTTACTTTTCAGCTCAAATATTCCCTTCCACGAATTCATAATACTTTGTTCTAATATATTTATCCTAACATCGCAATGAATGTCATTAGGAGCTAATTTATCTAGCTTTTTCAACATTAAATTAAGTGCATTGCTAGTCATAGGAGCTTTAATAGCTTTCCTCATTTTTATAAACTCATAAATTGTATTTCTTAACTGTAAATCATTTGTATAATTTTCTATGATTAGATCATATTCCGTTTTCTTTTTTTTATTTCCTACTTCTAATTTACTCTCTTCTAACTCTAATCTATTCTCTTCTAACTCTAATCTATTCTTATCTTCTCTATTCTTATCTAATCTAATCTGTGTCTCCACTTTGGATACAGTTTGGATACATGGTGTATCCACATATTTATAAGCCTTATTTTCCTTTAGAATTAGATGTGCTTTTTCCTCTTTATATACTGTTTCCTTGTACCTATCATTTTGAATGTAATTGTGTATTCTCCAATGTTTTATGACACATACACCGCTTTCAAAAGGGATAATAAACTTCTTAGCTATTAGCATTTTTAATTCATCATCACCAGCACCTATCATTCTTTGTATCTTCTTAGGATTATTTACAAATCCATCATCATCAGCTCTCATGCTTAGGTGGAAATATAAAGCTTGGGTAGATAGTGACATATCCAGGAATGCATCACTATCTATTATTGTTTTTGCAAACATTCTTTTCTCTGCCATTACTACCTCCTAAGGTCTCATTAAAAATACTCTCTTCTTAGTATTGTTATTTTTAATAGATAACCCAGTTATATTTTTATTTTCATCATAGGCTATTTTTTCAACTTCAAATTTATCATTGCATTTCCATATATCCTTGCCATTATTGCCCTTGATAGAATACATATTGCAATCATCTTTCTTTACCCAAATAAATGGACTTGTATAAAGTTCTCTTCCTATTCCCCAATTAAAACATGCTCTTTTAAAACTATCACTAGCTTGTCCTTTTTCTTTTTCTGTATTACTCTCTGTTCCTGTATCTTCTTTACTTACCCATTGCTCCTTTTCTTCATCCCATAAACTAACTATGCAATTAGCATTATCTCTTGTATGCTCTCTTTTCCAGTTCATAGGTCCAACTGTTTCATCAAGGATATTCATATCGCAACGAGCATCTTTGTATAGAAGCAATATACAGCCTTTTTCAGTAACACTTTGTACTCTTACATCTATTTCAGTTTTCTTTAATGGTCTAAAAACTAACTTCTCCATACTGCACCTCCTAATGTTTATATATCTTCACGTACTCTGCAGGAATAAAATGTATTCCAAGCTCGGTATAATGAACCCAATGTTGCCTATCTTTATTAAACCAAGCTTCAATTACGTTATACTTCCTAAAAGGTTTAGAACAATAACTCCCCTTAAAATTTTTAATAAACTGTATTTTATAAATCTCTCCATGTTTTATACTCTTCCACATATAAAATCTCCTAGAATGGTATTATTAATCCTTTTTCTATCTCATACATAAGACTTCTTAACTGCTTGTCTACTCCTTCATAATCCTCATTTTTAAGGTATTCTAGAGTTAATCCAAGCCTAACTATTAATGCAAGTTTATTATCTTCATCCATTGCTACTCCACCTTTACTGTTATAGTTTCAGTTTCTTCTATTCTTACACCAGGAATAATTTCTCCTGTTTCTGTATTTACTCCATCCTTAAATGTTTTCTTAAGTTCTGTTTTATCAACTTCTTCTTTAACTCTTATGCAGCATGATCCATTTTCTTTAAGGTAGTCTAGTAACCCCTTCTCATCATCATAGAACCATTTACTAGACTTCCTAGCTGTAACTTTTCCATATGGTGTAGATAGTTTAAATTTCTTATCCTTTGCTTTTTCAGCTCTATAAAATTCTTCTAGTAAGTAGCTAAAATATTCTTTGTCCTTTGCATATTGTTCTAGTTCTTTTTCTTTCCATGCATTAACTCTATTTATTTCTTCTTCTGCTATAACCTTTATTTCAGCTTCTTTATTTTCTATTGCTCTAAGCTTTCTAAATGCCCATGTAGCACCCTCTAAATTTTCTATTTTAAAACCTTCTCTTTGTTCTACTAAATCATTTTGTAATAATGTGTTTTCCATTCTCATATCCTCCTAAATTAAATCTTTTATAGTTTGTCCACTCTCTATGTTATAAATCTCATTATTGTCTATATCTTCTTTATCTGTTATAATATTTTGTAGTGGTTTCATTGGCTTATTCCCTATACTTTGGTCGGTTAGGGAATGAGCTATTTCTTTTTTAAGCTCCTCAGATAAAATATCTTTAAGCATTCCTCCTTCTTTTTCTAATCTATTAAGTGTTCTTGGAACAACTTTATTTACAATGTCTAATATTAATCCCATATAACCCCTCCTTTAGTTTTAATATTATCTTAGTAAATACTGCTTTATCTTTAGTTATTATTCTTATTAAAGCCATTACAGCTAACAAGCTTAATACATGTATTACTAATACATAAGACATCTTAAGTAAAGTTAGTAGATATATTTCAGCTGCATATAGCAAGTCCATCCTTATCCTCCTTATATTCTTTATATAGTTTCTTCTGTTCCTCTAAAATCTCTTTATCTCTTCTTTGACTTAACATCTTTGTAATTATGTCACTTGTTCCAAAATGTTTTACTGCTTCTTCTAACATTTCTTGTATATTTGACATTTTATTTCCTCCTTCTGACATATTCCTTTGAAATGTGATAAAATCATTTTAAAAGGGGTGTTTTATATGATTGATTTTATTAAAAATAATATTTTCTCTATTTTTTCAATACTTATATCAATATCATCTTTATGCATAGCTTTGTTTAACCTATATATGAATAGAAAACATCTTGATGTAGTTATTGAAGATGAACTTGATATAATAGATAACATTTATACCAGCTACCTTGAATATCAAAATCAAGATCCAAGCCTTCACTTTGGTAATGGTAAGGTATGTTTTATTAAAGTAGTTAATCCCTCGCCTAGAGATATCGCATTCTTTGATTTGCGTGTTGTTGATTTAGATAGTATGAAAGCTCTTTTCTTTATATCCAGTGCAGTATTAGAATTAACAAATTTAACTAAAGAAAAAATCTTTTATGGCAGTGATGGTGTAATGGCTAAAGTAAATATTCCGTATTCAAATTATGGTGTTTTTAAATCAAATAGCTTTACTAGAATAGATGTACCTTTTTATCCATCTGAAACCACAACTAAAGTTTTAGTTTCTTTTAAAGTTGCTATATCTTCAATAAAATCTAATAATGAAGCTGGGTATAGAAAAAAATTTAGATACTACAAAAAAGTTTTTAATATTTCTCTTTAATAATTAAAGAAACTATAATACTTACTACTAGGGCTATTATACTTATAATTAAAGCTATTAAATCCATTCTATTAACCTCCTATAATTAAACTGGAATAATACTTACATTAGATTTTCTTTGCATTTCTCTTATTTGATTTAGTGCAACTTTTCCAATCTCACTACCATCAATTTTTAATGTTATATACTGCTCTTGAACTGGTACTTCTGGAGCAGTTCTTTCTAAGTTTTTAACTATTTCTACATTGTTAAAATACCAATTTAAGCAATATCTCTTTAACTCTTCATGTTCTACAAATACTGGCATATTTTCTTCATCTATTTGTGTTACAAATTCTTTAGATTCACCACCTGTTAAATAGACATCTATCCAAGGATATCTTTCATCTATTTCAAAGCTTAATGTTCCAATTTCAACTACTAAAATTGTTGATTCCTCTATCTTTATATCTGTATCTGTTATTTTTATCATCTTTGACATATTAAAATTCCTCACTTTCTATCAATGGTAAAATATTATTTTTCTTTAATAATTCGTATATGAATAACCTTCCTTTTTGTGTCCACTTAGTAATCATATTCACATCTTTCATGCCATTTTTTCGAGTTATTGGTATAGTTTCAGAGTGTGTATATCCTTTAGCATGATATTTAGAATATAAAAGCCATTGTTCACCTATTTTATATTGAATCTTTAGCTCATGAAGTTTATCATTTAATGCTTGTCCACTAAGTCCATAATCTTTAGCTATTTGTGTGATAGTTACAAGACCTTTATTTTTAAGAATAATATCTGTATAATCTGCTTTAGGTTTAAGTTCTCCTATTATTTGCTTCTGTTGAGTATTTTCTAATTGAAGATTCTCTACTCTCTTATTTGCAATCTCTAAAGCTCTCTTCATTATCATTTCCGGACTATTCCAAGCCTTTTCTACTTCTAAGAAGTATTTTCTAGCTTGTTTACCTTTTTCATTACGTTGTATCATTGCTATTTCTTTTGCCATGTCTAATTTAATTTCATGATCTACTATTTCTTGAACTCCTCCAAGGGTAGGACATTTTTGGGTTACCCTTTGATAATCTACATTTTCAGTAAAACCATACTCAATCATTCTTGAAAACCACTTCTTGTATTCAGTTTTAATTTCTAAAAATTCATGTAATTCTCTCCCACTTAAAGTAATATCATTTTCATTAGTATTAATTTTTATTATTTCCTTCATAGCTTGTCCTCCTTAATTTTTATTCTGTTAAGTTAGAAGATATTGCCTATATTATCCTCTAACCATTCATCTAATTTAGATAAAATTATTTTCTTTTCCCTTCCTACTTTAATTGCGGGGAAGTCTTTAGCTCTTGTTAATTGCCTTGCTTTATCTATGCTTATATCTAGCATTTCTGATAATTCTTTTGTATTTATTACTTTTTTCATACCCATCCCCCTTGAACTTAATATTTCATTAAATTATTATTTAAGCTTTCTATTAGTTCATTCCAACCTAACAACTCATTTGGTGTAGTTCCTAAAGCTAGACTTAATCTTATAATCTTACTCTCGGTTGCTTCATATTTACCTCTTTCTAATTCAGATAAATAAGATTGACTTATAGATGAGATGTTACTTAACTTCTTTAATGAAATATTCTTTTCTTTTCTTATCTGTTTCAATCTCATTTAGTAATCTCCTTGCTAACTAAAATCTCGTAACGAGAATATTTAATTAAAAAAAATTTCATCTACTGTTAGTTCTGGGTCATAATTCTTAAGTATATCAGTATACGCAATCATTTCGCTTTTAGTAAAATCACCCTCGCCTTTTTCTTTTTTTCTTAATGTTTTTCTCGATATACCTAATTTATCAGCTACTAATTCTTGTGGAATAGCATATCCACGTCTTAAGAATAAAACTTTGCTCATTTTCTCACCTCTCTTTCTGTGACTATGATTTAATTATATTCTCGTTATGAGAATATGTCAACCCATTAAAAGAAATTTTTTCTCTTTTTGTGAACTTTAATTATAAATAATCGCAAATTGTATATAATATAGTTAAGGTTATGAATGAGGTGTAAACATGAATATTGAAAGTTTAAATACTTTTGGCAAGAGATTAAAATTCCTTTTAGAGCTAAAAGAAATTAAAAACAAAGAGTTGGCAAACGCTTTAAATCTAGCACCTAATAGTATCAGCTCATATTTAAGTGATCAAAGAAGTCCTGATTTAAAAACACTTACTAAAATTGCTGATTATTTAAATGTAAACTCTGATTTTTTACTAATGAGAAGTGATGATTATAGTACTTACTTAAAGACAAATTACAAAGGCCAAGAAATTGTTATTGAATTTAACGATAACAAATTGATTTTGACAGATAAGCAAATCAAGGATTTATTAGAAAAACTTGATAGTGTCGGCTTCGATATAAAGAAGCTATTATAATTTTTAAAAAGTAACTTTCAAAAGTTACCTAGGAAAATATTAACATTGTTGGTATTTTCCATATTTTTTACATTTTAAGAGAACATATGTTCTTTTACGGTATACCGATATTTTAAAGGGGGATTATTATGGTCATTCTAAGTAAAATTAAATCTATCACAATAGATGGAAAGTTAATATATATAAAAGGAGATGGATCAAATGAAAAAGTCGACAAAGAAAGGGAATGGAGAAGGAAGTATAAGTAAAATAGAGAAGAATGGGAAAATGGTATGGAAAGGAACTATATCAATAGGATATGATGAAAATGGTAAACTAAAAAGAAAAGTTTTCTATGGAAATACCAAAATTGAAGTGGTCGATAAAATAGCAGAATTTAAAGCTAGACAAAATCTTGATGATATTCCTAATGATGATAAAATAACTTTTGAAGAATGGTTTTATAACTATTTATTTCAATTCAGAGTACATGATATGAAACCTTCTACTTTTGATAGATATTATGGAATCTATTCAAATTATGTTTTAAATTCTCAAATAGGTAAAAAGAAGTTGATTGATTTAAGGACAATAGATTTTCAAAAATATTATACTGCACTATTAAAAACTAAACCTGTAAGTACTGTTAAAAGTATAAATAGATATGTATCAACTTGTATAAATGAAGCAGTTAGGCAAGGATATATCAGTAAAAATTACACGGTAAATGTGAGGTTGCCAAAGGCTGACGAAAATGAAACCATAAATGTTTTATCCATAGATGAGCAGAAACGGTTTGTTAATTATATAAATACTGCAGATGTTGAATTGAAGAATTTTTTCATTTTAGCTCTAGGAACTGGTATGAGACAAGGAGAAATAATGGGATTAAAATGGAAAGATATAAATTTTAAAGATAGAGCTATTAAAATCACAAGGTCTTTAAAGAAGGTTACATTTATAGATGCAGATGGAACCAGACGAAGTGAATATATAGAGCAAACTCCTAAAACTAAATCATCTATAAGAGAAATTCCTATAAGTGAAAGCGTATATAAATGTCTTAAGGATCAAGAGAAAAAGCAAAAATTAAATAAACTATATATAGATAACTCTATCTACATAGAAAGTGATTATGTCTTTACAGACAAAATAGGAAATACTATAGATAAAAATAAACCCAATAGGCATTTTAGAGCTATATTGAAAGAACTTAAAATTAATCCTATAAAATTTCATAGTCTTAGACATACTTTTGCAACTAGATTATTTGAAAAAGATGTTCCTGTTAAAACTGTTCAGGCATTATTGGGTCATAAAGATATTAATACAACAATGAATATCTACACTCACGTTATGAAAGAGCAGAAAGAAAAAGCTATAAATATACTAGATGATATAATTTAGGGTGCAACTAGGGTGCAACGGAATGAGTTCTTTATAAATAATTATAAATATATATAACTACTCTAAAGCCTTACAAATACTTGTATTAGCGTATAATTCAAGTGTTAAGAAGGCATATGAAATATATATCAGGACAAATCCCTCTGCCGGCACCAATAAGCACTTAAACTCTTGTATTTAAAGGTTTGAGTGCTTTATTTTTGTATTTAGGGTGCAACTAGGGTGCAACGCAAAAATAGAGTAGAAATTTAATCCTACTCTGAATAATAAAATAAAATTAAGTTAATACTATTTGTATAGCATTTTTAAAATCGTGCTCGTGTGATTATATGTTAAATTCGGCATCTTTAACATACTATAAATCGCATGAGCATTATTTTTATATTTTTTCTTATCTTTTAATTGCTCTCTTAAATAATTTTCTATTCCTATAATTTGCCCTCTAGATATTTCTTTGTGCTGCAATTTATATTTGAATAGATCTCTTACTTTTTTATATTCCTCTTCTACTTCTGGTTCTCTTGTATAGTCTATAATTATATCTTCTAGTTTCTTCTTATATAATGTAGGATTCATGTGTCCGCATCTTATAACCTCTTCTGCTTCAAATGCTTTTTTAGGTGCAACTTTAATTTTATTTACAATATAAAAGGTCAATACCTTTATAGCTGCTACCCCTAAAATTATTAATAGTAGTATCTCCATTTTCTTTCTTCCTTTCTAATGTTATTTCATACCCTAAAGTACGCTCCTCCTTTCTAATTGTTCTGTATAAACTTTTTCTTGTGTTTTGTATAAATATCTTCTAATATAATAGGGTATGTACTGTAGATTAACTTGTAGAATATAGTGTAGAATCTACATCTTAATCCTCGTTTAAGTAATCTACGTTTTATGCCTTATAATTCTCATAATTAAAGGATTTTTTCTATCCAATAAAATAAGAAATGTGGAGCATAGCGAGTAAAGTAATTATTGTAATAAAAGTTGCTCCAGTTTAGAGTAAGACAAGTCAGTATAAATAACTTCAAAATTACTAGAATTATACCTAATACCTTTACTTGGTCTTGATATTACTATCATTGGAAATGTTCCAAAAAACTCCTTATAATTTCCTCTTTCTGAATATAACTTTTCATAAAGAGTATTCATTTCTGTTTCTAAATCAAATAAGTATTT
>OKIR01000279.1_pt1 | contig 10689 bp, 10 predicted proteins | sample 1612941 | NCBI WGS metagenome assembly OKIR01 (sample SAMN04436824, study PRJEB24849) | human gut metagenome | biome: human gut; feature: NICU; material: stool | host: Homo sapiens | place: USA: Saint Louis, MO | collected 2011-07-14
AATTGCTAACTGATAATCTCTTTCTCTGGTATCTTTAATACTCATTATTTGTTCATAAGTTAGCCTTTTTTCTTGACTTTCATTATTTATATCATCTTTAGTTATCTTTTTTAAATAACACATTTTTTGCACTATTTCTGATAGTTGTTCAAATTTGTATTTATCTAACCACAAAATATCATCAATAACAATTTCTCTATGGAATCCCTCCATGTCATCATTAGGCATTTCGCTTATTTTAACATTGTTAGTTTTAAATATTATTTTTAAAAGCTCTAAACAATAATCCATTTGAACATAATCGGTTGATAAAATATCTAATAAAAACCTTTCTTGTCCAATTGGTGGAGTACCTAGCAAAGCATCAGAATTTAATCTAATTGGTTTTATTAAAGAGTTATATAATTCTTCCCCTATCATAAAAACATCCTTCACTTTGATGTGATTTAATTGTTTATTGTAAAAAGGTATCGGTAAACCAGACAAGCATAAACTTTTCAAATATGAATAATATTCATTATTCTCAACATTATATAATTCCATAGCCATCACCTTATTTCGCCTTTAAAATCACTAAACTTAAATTGTAACTCTATGGCATAATAATCTTTTCTACTTGTGATTTCTTGAAAACTATTTAAATCGCATTTGCCAACCCAATTACCATACGAGCTATCAAAACTTTTCATAAGTTCATCGCATATACTTATAACCCTTGTGTCACCATTTTCTAAAGCGTAAATATCATTATGTGATATTACATAAAAGTATAAATATACATCTGCAAAAGCTGTATTTACTCTATTAGGTGCTACTCTAAAATTAGTCAACACGAACGTCCTAACTTCCTGTATTGTCGTGTCCCAAACAACAGGATTTAAATATATGTAATTATTAAGTAAGGATTGGGGATCATCTATGTCGGGTAAGTCAAAAGGATTTTCTTCATTGTAAACTATCATTTTTAATAACTTTTGATTAGATAAGATTCTCTCTTTTATAATTGATTTTAAATCATTAACTTTTTTAAATATCGTATCCATTACTTAATCAACCCCACCTCCTGACTTATATTAACTTCGCCATTAGAGAAATTTACAATTATCTTATTTGCATTTAATCCTTTTGAATTTCTTATTTTTATGCTATTATTGGTCTTACTTTCAACACTAATATGTGATACATCAACGCCATTATAGTCAACACTTATATTCCAAGTTCCTATATCTGCAACGTTATCTTTCATCACAGTAAATGTAGATGCACTATATTGCCTTATATCAAAATTACCACCCAAACTAGATGATATTGAATATCCATCTTGAGGATTTATCTCAGGGTCTTCTTCATATAATAAAAATGGATTATAAGCAATATTATTTACCAAATCATCCTTACCTTCAAAATATTCAACTTTCTTTGTAACTATTTTATATATATTAGGTGTGGTTACATTTTTAATTGAAATTGCTTCAAATATCATTCTCTTATCATGATTAAATATAAATCTCATATTCTGCCTTATCTGATTTGTTATCTCATTTACAGGAACATAAATTGCCACTTTACCATCAACCATCGAAAAATAATCTAAGTTAATTTCACCTTTGTCATTATAAGCTGTATCTTCAGTTACACACGAAACAGGTTCTCTTAACCCTAACCAATTAATAGTTTGATTACAATGTGAAAGAGTACAAGTTTTATAAGCATAATGATTATCTATATTAGACATAACCATGTATATTTTATTCTCACTTAAATCCTTAACATAGCTACCAACACTTATTTCAGTGTCTAATTCTATATTTAAACCTCTTTGATCTTTTGTCGTTGACATATCGTTTAAATGATTTAATATTATTCCTCTATTCAAAACACCATCTATCTCTATGTCTCTACCTTCAGCACCATTTAATTGAATTTTAAATATTTTTTTTCCTCCATTAATTTGCCTTGACACAAAAGAACTATTATATTCACTAAAATCTCTCATAATCCACCTATAAATTGAAACTATCAATTTCATCTTGAATTAATCTTGATACTTCTTCCTCATATCTACTAACTTCAGCTTGTCTTCCGTCAACTTGTGCCTTGTAGTCCTTAAACCCCATTTCTTTAGCGTAAGTACCATAAATAGATGTAAACTCTACCAGTTTATTTTTACAAAAAATATAGCTTAAAATATTAGCCAATATTAGCAATTCTATCGAATTTAATTTAACATTAATCTCTTCAATCATATCATCACATACAACATTACCTTGAATCCTACCTTCGTACTTTTTAGCCTTTTGATTGTAATGCATAATAGCATTTTTTATCATAGAATATCTTCGCTCATCAGTTTGAGGTATTTCAGAAGAATCATATGAACAATTTTCTAAAAAGCTTTCCCAAATCTCATCATAACTAGTATTGATATAAAACACCTCCTTATGATTACTAAGCTTTAAATATATCTTCTATTGGAAGTTCTAAGCCTAACCATTCCTTCAAGAATTTTTGCTTTGTAGCATTTTCTATTTTAATTTCTTTTGCCACATCTAAAACAAATCTCTTTGTTGTATCTGATGTTACCTTGCTTAATTCTGCTTCCATTTTCTTTAAATTTCCTTTTAAAAGGCTAGTTACTTCTTCTTTTGTTAAAGCATTTGCCTCATATTCTTCTTTACCGTAAAAGTCATTTAGCAACTCTTTTTCCTCATCTGTTTTAGCTTGTATAACAAGCTCACCATCTTTAAAACAATCAGTAAACATTGTAAGATACTCATAAACAGAATATGGTACTTCTTTTTTACCTACAATTTGACCTTTTGAACCCGGTATAATATAAGATTTATTCTCAAAATTTATTATATAGTTTCCAACTTTATGTCTTTCTAAAACTACCTTCTCCATAATATCTCTCCCTTTTAATTAATTATAATAGGGGCTATTGCTAACCCCTATATCTGTAAACTATGCCAATATTGAGTCATCCTTTAAAATTCCAAAATACCTTGCATTTAATAAAGTAACATCTGACTCAAATACTATCTTTAATTTAACTTGCTCTGTTTCTGGATCTAATTCTGAATATTGTCTCTTTGTTCCAAACTCAGTAATTGCGAAAGGCTTCTTGCCTGAAATTGCACCCGGGAACATGAAACCTGTCTTTTGGTCAAATCTAACCTTTGAGTTTTTGTCATCAATCCATGTATTAGGAATACTAACTGCTACAGTTTTTGAAATCTTTGTAGGAATTAATTCTTCTCTTAACATTTCTCTTATATCATCAGTTAATAAATCTTTTTGAGCAACTGGTATTAAGTTAGCGAAATGATTAATTAAGCTTATGTCACCAACAAAAATTGGGCGACCATTTGTTAATCTTATCATAGTTTGCTCAACTTTTTGGAAGTCTGCTAATGTTAAGTTTGAACCAACATTCTTATTGTTTTCAGGAATATCTCCATTTGCTAAAGCAGAAGTTATTAGCTCATAAACTTTATCAAAATAGTATTCAACCTTTGCATTTGCTAAACTATCAACAGCATCTCTAAAAGCTTTAACTGGATCTGCTCTAAATGTAGTTATTTCATAATATCCACCATAAGTCATTGACTGAGGCGTTGCAACTCTATTTACTTCTTCTGGACTTAATCTTACTAAATCAACTCCAGTACCTTTAGCTGTAAATAAGAATTTACCTTCAGTTGTCTTTGGTAATTTATACATCTTTACTGCACCAGCAGGAACAGTTGACACATCTGCAAGTAACCCCAATACTGCATCAACTCTAGGCTTTGCAATAACTTCAGCAGTTTCAACTAAGAATTGATTGAATAAATGTAAATTCTCGGGTGATGGAGAACCTAAACCAAAAGTTCTGTTACAAATTTCTCTAATTTCTTTTTCATCTTGATTTACTAATTCACCTTCAACTTCTCTAGTTATCATTTTATTATTATAAATTCTAAGACCTAAATCTTTTAGTAATTTTGTCTTTTCCATATCATTTCCTCCTTTTAATTAATTATTAAGCTATTTCAAATCTTACAACCGATAAACCTGCTAATGTATAGTCTGGAACATTAACAACTATGTATTTATTCCCAGCAGTTGCATAATCCGCATGATTAGTTGTATCGTTTGAGATTATATATTTCTTTTTTGTTATATCATAATGTACAGCTTGACCATTTTTAATTGGTTTTTCTGCGTTAGCTAGTTCAAAATTAGAACATTCAAAGTGATGATTAGGAGTTTGATATACGATTCTAGCATATTCTCCAACCTCATTATAAAACTGTGCCATAGTTTCATATTCTTGCATCCAATCTTCAACTGAAGCTACTAAAATACCTTTCTTCGTTTGGTTAGTTAAGGCTTTTACAGTTCTCTCCCCTTTTTCATTGAATCCTAGTTCTCCTAAGCAATAGTTGTCAATAGCACTTCCTTCAACTTTAGCCCCTTGATTTAATAAATCCTTCTCCCATTGATTTAAAGATCCTACATTATGTTTTGTTAAATTTTTTAAAGTTTGTATAATTACACTTGCCATTTAAATTCCCTCCATTTAATTAATTATTTGAAACCATACTTCTCTTTGATATTATCAAAAGAAATTAAGTTTTCTATTTTTGAAATTTTTTCTACCTTTTCACTTGTATTTTTGTTATCCAAAGTAACCATTTCAACAATCATTTGATTAAGTTTTAATAATGAATCAGTATCTTTTATACAGTTAGATATTAAAGTTTGTACTTCATCGGACTCAAATTTTGATACCGCACCTAGCATTTCAAACTTATTTTTGAAATAATTTTTCTTTTCATTTAATAAAATTTCATCTTCTTTCGCTTTTTGTTCTTCAATAATCTCATTATATTTATCCGCTAAAGGTTGCAAATTGTTGATTTTATCATCTAAAGAAATAATCATTTCATTGGCTACATTTAATTTATTTTTTAATTCTTCATTTTCAGCTTTTAAATTTTCTAACTCATTTTCAGACATATCGTCTTCTTTAGGGTTGACATCCTCTATACCTGTGTCTTCAGACATCTCATCATTCTCAATTGCTTGTATTTCATCAGCTTCGTTATCTTCGCCAACAACTTCCTCAGCTTCTTGAATATCATTCGATATTTGCACTTCAGATGGCACTTTATTGAAAAATGAAGCGTATTTATTAGATATAGAAGCAACCATTTTGCTTGACTCAATTATTTCATCGCATAGTCCTATATCAAAACATTCTTTGGCTGTCAACCAAGTCTCCTCATCCATAAGTCTAATCAACTCTTCTTCTGATAATTTACCATTAGACTTTTCAATATAAGTTGCTCTTAGGCTTTCAGATATTTTATCTAAGTCATCTGCTAATTTTCTAAATCCCTTAGCATTATCATAAAAGAAACCTCCACTTAATGCATTATGTATCATCATCATACAGTTCCTAGCCATAACAACTTTATCAGCAGAACAAGCTATTACAGAAGCTATTGAACAAGCTAGTCCATCAACTTGTGCTACAACCTTAGCTTTATTTCTTTTTAACATACTTGCAATAGCAAGACCATCAGCAACCGAACCACCCGGACTATTTATATAGAGATTAATTGTTGAAACTTCCCCTATGTTATCAAGCTCTTCTTTAAATGATTGAGCAGATGTAACATCGTCATCTTCCCAACTTGAAATCTCATTATAAATATATAAATCAACTGAATCGTTGCCGACCATATTTTTAAATTCCCAAAATTTATTCTTAGGCATATTTCTTCTCCTTTCTGTTTTATATTTATATAAATCTTAAAATTTATATCTAACTGTTAGCATCTGGCGAATCATTACCATTTTGCTCTTTTGACTTTATAGTATTTTCATTTGTTTCATCATCTTTTGGTGGTCTTCCGCCAATATCATCATTTGATGAAATATTATTGGTATTTAAAGGTGGGAATATTGTTTCTCTAAGTTTTAAAGTTTCTATTTCCCATTTAGAATTTTCAATATAATCATCAAAATCCAACCCTAATATCTCCACTAAAGGTCTTAAAGAATAACCCATAGATGCAAGTTTAAATAACATATCTGCTTTCTCTTTATTAGTTAGCGGTGATGCCTTTTCATATTCCATATAATAATCATCACCGACAGAATTAGGTAATATAATTTTAATTAATTTGTTGTAAACTTCACTTTCTATATTTTCTAAAAGTTCCCCAACCCTATTAAATATAATATCTATATTAAGTTTTGCACTTGCATAGTTACCGCCTTTACCATTTGTAAGAGTTCTGCTATATCCTATAGCGTTATTTATATCATCATTAACACTATCTATTTTGTCAGGATTCAAGACATCTGTTTTCTGATCTGGGTATTCAAGTTTAGCCCATTCAGGTAAACCAACAACCGAAGCTTCTCCATCTACATTATTCATTAAACCTTGTTTTACATTTTCAAAAACAGATTTAGTTAATTTTTCACCTAACGCCTTATATGATGACTTGTCACTATCTTGAATTCCTAAAGTTAAAACAGCTACAGCATTCATAACTTTATTACTAGCAACCTTTTCCAAATTCCTAAGTTTTTGTTTATGTTTTATATCTTCTACAGCTTGTGTATTCCAAGGTAAACCAAACCTCTGATTCCTTTTTAGAGTATGTGTTCTTATGCAGACACTTCTTTCTAATGGAAATTCAATAAACCTATACTTTTCACCTTTTGTTTTATAATTGGTGTAATCATTAATTGTTACATACGGCTCTAAGTTTGCTATCATATCTATTTTTTCTTCTAAATCTGAAATCATATCAAAATAAGATAAGTCGCACCAAACAGTCCATTTACCATTTTTTCTTCTTGCTGGAAAGAAATATTCTAAATCATCAAATATCATTAAATAAGGATATTCTTTTGATTTTTTATCTTCTTTCCCAACCCACAAACCTACTAATGTTCCAGTTGATATTGTTTGTGTCAATATATCTCTTGTCAATTCCTTATGGTTAATATTTTTTAAAGCTCTTCTGCACTCAAGAGAATATTTATCGTTTCTGCTATTAATTTTCAAAGTTTTTATTCTATAATTTAACGAAGGCATTACTCTCACTAAATCAAATAACTGAAATATATCTCCATTACTTATAAATTGATACATAGCATACTTGGAAAGTTCCTCTTTATACGTTTCAGGATTACTCATCCATTGCCTCAGAACTTCTTCAGGAACATCTTTTTCTATACCTTGATGAAAAATATCTGATTTAAAAGTCAAATTAGAGAATTGTGAAGGAGATAAATCCCTTTTTGCTTCATCTATATTCAAAAATACACCTCCTTTTTAATTAATTATTTTTGTTATTACCAAAGGACAATAGAATCAAATTCCTCATATTCAGTTTCGTCTAATTGCTTATATAAATTTTCTAAATACTTAGCAAAATGATCTCCATATAATATACTTGTAAATCTATCCTTTCTTCCACTACTAGGCTCTTTTAACTTAACTATGCCATCTTTCCCTTCATTGGATAAATTAACAAACTCATTTATCATATATGTTGTTTGCAAATATGGTTGCTTTAATTTAGCTTGTTGTTCAACAGTTAATTCTTCGTAACCTTTTAACGATAAAAGATATTCTCTGCACTCTAATTCACTTATTAAAAATTTATATCTACCATTTTTTAAATTATTTTTTAATGAAATAGCCATTTCACTATTTAAAGATGATGATGCTTTCACAGCAAATACTAGTTTAGGAGCATCCGGAACAATACATCTACTAGCCATTTCATCATTATTCATACAACTTATAGCTGGATATTCAATTCCTTTTTCTCTATCAAATAAATCCATGCACATTTGGTCATATATCGCCAAACCAAAGTTCTGAGCATCTATAACAATATAGTCACAATCGAATTCTTCAAATAATTCTCTTATTCTTAATGCTTGCACTGTTGAGTGCCCTCCAACCATAGTTTCCATGAAACATATTTGCCTATCAAATCTATTGAATTTCCCATCTTTGTTGTATTTGGGTATTAATCTAAAAATTGTATAAGCACTAGCATCGTTTTGTTTACCAGCAACACTACTTATATCACAACTTATAAATCTTATTTCCCCATCTACCTTATTTTCATATTTAAACTTGTTATCTTTTAGTGTTTTATATGTATTTTTAGGATATATAGCTTTTGTTATTTTTCTATTTATCTCTAAATCATCAAACTTAAAATAAGCCTTATCAGATTCACCAAAGAACATACATTGCATTTCCATAAGCCAAGAAGTCTCATCAAAATCATCCTCAGACATTTCATCTAAAACTTGATTTTCATCTAATAACCCTTCATGTATTGATAGTTGGTATGGCAAGCCACAAGCAAAATAAGATTTACCTTCTAAAATAGCTTTCTTATATGTATTTACCTTGTCCCAACTCCAATGATACTTGTACCAACAAGATGACAAATATATTTCCTTGTTTCTTTCCTTTAAATGTTTGTACTCAGGTTTGGATAAGTATTTAGGTTGTCTTGGAGCAGTCATGAATTTTCTTAAAACAGAGTCCACAATATTTTTATCAACCATACGAAATTCATCCACTACTATTAAATTCGCCCTCTTTGATCTAGCCCCCTGATTAGAAGCAACAACTCTAATCCAAGAACCATTTCTAAATACACACCTAGCATCAGTAGCGCTTGTTTTTATATCTTCAATTTCTCTAGCTAAATTAGGACTATTACCTTTTAAATCCATTATTTTTTCTATGATTTCTATAGCTTGAGATTTCTGACCACTTGCAAGTATGATTTTTGTTTCTGGAAACAATATACTTCTGGTCACACAAAATATTGCCGTAAGCCAAGTTTTACCCTGTCCTCTTGATGCAAGGTATAAAAAATAGTTAAAGTGCATCATAAAATATATTAATATTTGTTGAAAACATTTTAAGTCTATTTGCAGATAATCTCTTACAAATATATGAGGAAATAATCTATAATAAGAAGCCCAAGTCCCTACTCCTTCCATAAGCCTATCTGATTTTGTAACATTTTTCATATTTTTATTCAAACTTCTTCTGGTCTTAAAAATATCACTTTTATTAACTTGATTATCTTTGTTGTAATTAATAGCCACTACTCATCTTCCTCATGCTCAATAGAGACTGTATATTTCTTTATTTCATCTTCATACATTTCTGAGTATTTATTTTTAGCACCCATCATTTTACTAAAATGACCAAGAAACCAAGTTAAAACATATTTTTTAATCCAATCTGCATCATTCCATTCACCCAAAGGCTCAGGTATAGGCTTTTCATTTTCATATTTTTTAATTAGAGTCCCAAAAGTAACTTGTTCACTAGCTAAAGCATTAGATTCTTGTACCGGCTTAATATTTGCACTACCTAATAAGTCTTGAAGAGTTTTCAATTCCTTATCTACACTACTTCCATTTTGTCTTTTCTTTTTTATATCCAATCTTTGATTCGCAATTTCTTGAAATAAAACTTCTTGTGAATAAGAATCACATTCGTATCTTGTTGTTAAGCTGTGATACTCTTTCTCTAAAAAATCATAATCACTTTGAGATAATCCATTCCCCCAAAAATCAACCAAATCTCTGCCTATTTCTTCGCTTATAGTTTCATCATCTTTTTCTTTATCAAATAGTTCACTATCAATAAAGGTTTTGTTTTTATATTGTGGTAATGACAATGCTTTTTGAAAATATATTTGATAAGGATTGCTTTTCTTTTTACTTTTTTCAGCTTGCGTTAAAGCGCTATTATATAAATTGAGTTCATAATAAACATCTAATAATTTACACATTTCGTACAATGCCCTAATATCACTATTGAATCTAAGTTTAAATTGTTCTACCAGTTCAAGTACACAATCTTTACATACTGCCATTCTATTATCTATATTGCTTTTATATAAGACGCTATAGGATTTATAGAAATAATCACTTGTAACCTTTTTTGTCTGCCCACAACAAGTACATAGTTGCTCAGCATCTTTTTTAGTTGACTTAGCATTAGCCAATACAACCACTTCCTCTCTTTTTAATTTCTTATTACATTTAACTACTTACCCTTGCTGATAAGCACTATAAATACAATAAAGACTAGGCAGAAAACCACCTAGTCAATAAAACTATTTAATGTCAAATACGTCTTGTAACATTTTAATTTGTAATAAAACCTTTTCTCTTCTCATTGTTGTATTCTCAGCTTTAGGTATGCTTGAATATTCCATCATAAGTTCTTCTATTTGATTAGAAATCCATTCCTTTTTATCAATCTTGTTTTCAACATCACTTATATACTCAAAATCCTCATTATCAACATATGTAGTAAATATTTTAACTTGCTTTGCAAATCCTAAAATACACTCAATTTCACTTTTGCTAGGAATAAACTCATCACAATACGCTTTATCTACATTACCCAAACCTCTAGTACACTCAAAATTTAATGAACTTATAAATTTAACAGTATAAACTTTATTACGTCGGTTTGTTATTTCAATTTTATCTTTATAAACTTTTATATCCACTATTTCTTCAGTAAACAACTCTCTTAATAAATCATATAGAATTTTACACTCAATATTTGCACTAGCACCTGAAATAACAATTACATTTTTATTTTCTATCAACCTAAAATAA